>TARA_R110001592_G_scaffold363389_1_pt1 | contig 115372 bp, 97 predicted proteins | sample TARA_R110001592 | Tara Oceans TARA_R110001592 (sample SAMEA4398387) | marine metagenome | biome: Polar Biome; feature: [SRF] surface water layer (ENVO:00010504); material: water (ENVO:00002006), including particulate matter (ENVO:01000060) such as... | depth 5 m
GGCTTCCCTAAATCTCTGAAAAATCCCACTCAATTCACCTAAATCTCTTCTTTTTTATTTTCTAAGCAGACCCTATTTAGTCTGTCAGTTGATTTCGACTTATTTCAATTCGGTTAGCATTCAAAGTTCAGTTTTCTCTTTTTTGCATGAAGCACGACGTCTCTAAAATGCGTAGTGCGGGATTTCAAGGCACTTCACTTTCCGTTTACCGAAATATTTATTTAATGTAATTGATTTCATATCAGTGCATTCGCCCGCATTACATATAGCCAATGTTTTGCTCTCGTGCTTTCTTTTCTTTCGTTCGTGCGCAGGGAAAGACAGACTCTTTGACAAGCTTTGGCTGGTTCGGCTGGCTTGAGCGGCTTGGCAATGTGTGTGGCTGATGTGGGCTGGTTTATTAGGCATATTCATTTGGCATTTCATCATATGTTTGTCCATTTAATTCTCGCCCTGCCTTTTTCTTATTTGTTCCACCCCATTGCTTAAAAAAGAATGCTGAACCAAAAATCTCACATTGATCTTTTATTTCTAAAACCCATTCCTTTTTCATGGGTCTTGGTTTTCTTCCGCTTTCTCCACCAACAATTACCCAATCAATATTAGAAAAATTTATCCCTGCGAGAGAACCAATTAGTGGTTCACAGGAAAGGAATTTAACTGATGCATTGTTCAACCGTAGAAGGTCAATTCTATTAATAACTCGTTCGTCTTCTACAGATGTTCCGAGCCAGATATTTTTACTCCAGGTTAACTCATCATTTAACTCAAGCACTCTTTCTGGACGTTTCGTAAGGACTTGAAAAACATGACTCAAATTATCATTCATGACTTTAAATACATCCTTTATAAAGTCAATTGGCACATCAGGATGAAACAAATCACTCATAGAATTTACAAACACCATTTTTGAGCCTTTCCATTTATAGGGATCCGCTAATGTTGTCGAATGGGTTCTTACTTTCTTAAATCCGTCTTTGTATTTTTCCAACCCCATAGCTTGTAATCGTCTCGACATAACCTCTGCATAGCAGAACTTGCAACCTGACGAAACCTTTGAACAACCTGTTACTGGATTCCATGTCAATTCTGTCCACTCTATCGATGATTGTGCCATATTATTTCTCCTTTTTGATAATGTCGTTTGCAATTTTTACAGCTACTGGAACATTAGAGGCTGCCATGAAATGAAAAAGTACTGCATTTGTACTATTCCGTAACGGCAAAGGATCAGAAACATGTTTAAATATTGTTCTCAAACGTTCTTTGTAAAGTATTGCAGCTGCTTCAACTGCATTTTCAATTTTCTTGAACTTCCGTTCACCAAATAGATCCAATTGAGGGTCTTCATAATAGAATTTATCTTCTATTTCCTTTGGGTCAAGTCCGAAGAAATTCCCTAAAGTCTCAAACCAAACTTGCCCAGATTTCTCCTTTTTCTTCAAAAGTCTATTGATTCCAATTCCTGTAGGTACCAAAATCCATAAATCAACACCTAGTCCTTTCAATGAATCTAAAGCGTCCCATTTGACTTGCATACCGTACGGATCAATAAAAGCAATGGCCTTGTAGTTTTTCCCTTTGGGACTTTTAAGAAAACCTGCCATATCCTGTAGTTTCTGATTACAGTCATCTCCACCCGCAACCACTGATTTATCCGTTAAAGTAGGAAATTCCTTGTTTATAATTCTTTGAAGCAATTGAGCATTGTCTAAATCCTTCTCAACAAAGTAGTAGAAATCAAATTTTCTTGGTTCATCAAAGCTCAGGACCTGCCGTGCCGTGCCTTCAATAACTTCTTCCGTTTCCTTTTTGGTCTGAATGTCTCCTGAACCCGCAAAACCATCAAAATAGATAAGCTTCCAAGGCTTACCTTTCATGATTTGCATATATGCGTGCAAGTATTTCTTGAATACTCTAATCTTTATTTCTGTCCATTCACCTCCAAATTGATTTGCCACAGCTATTCATTAAAAAGGTGAATTTGAATTATCTAAAATCTGCATGAGCTCAGATTTCCAGTTCAGTTTTCCATTTCTGATTGATTGAAAGAAATCTGTGTAATTATCTGGGGATAGAAAATAAAAATGGTAAGACCATTTCACTCCCTTTTCTTGTAGCTTTTCATTTAAAACTTTGAAATGCTCTTGAGCATCCCTGTATTTTGCTCTGTTCTTTGGATGGCTGTCGCCATCAGCTTTTATCTCTATGACAAGCATTTCATTCTTGCCCTTCAATTTCAAAAAGAAGTCAGGATTGAAATTTTCGCGTTTTACGTGACTTGAACCTGTTTCTGCTGGTTTGTATGAGTACGGGAATGAATAGAACCCTTTATCCGGAGATTTTAGAAAAGAGTCAATGATTTCGATATTCGCTTGTAAAGCCTTCAAGAACTGACGTTCCGGTTCAAATGAAACATAAACCAGATTTTGTACGGTTTTCAAGTTTTCATCCGTTACTTCAATTAGGTTTTCTTTTAAAAAGTCTATCTCGGCAACCTTTCCCCCATATTTTTCTATAGATTCTCGAACGACATCGAAATTCTCTTTATCTGATAAGTAGTCCTTCAGAATCGCATATTCTTCTTTCTTAAGTTCATTCAATCCCTGTTTGGAGTAGAAAAGATATCCATTCCGTTTTATACTGCTTTCTGAAAAGGTTTGAGTAGGAAGGTTCTTTAGTTTTATCTCTCTTGTATTGTGTGCTTTTAAAATTAGGCGGACTACCTGCTTGCCTGCTTCCCTAAACATGGGGCCAAACGCCTGTTTGAAAGTGGAAAGGTTTTCCCGGCTTACGTAAGTTGAGTCGTAACCTAGATTATCTAGTTTGCTGCTTAAGAATTCCTGAATTCTTTTGATAGGCCATTCCTTCGAAATCTCAGGATCCTTGTCCTTAAGAAAGAGTTTGATTTGTCTTGCAGCTACTTCAATGGGTTCATTATCCTGAATTTCAATTTCAAAACTGACGGAACCAGATTCAGAATACTCGCTATAGGTTTGCTTTACTTTATTTTGAGGCTTAAGCTTTTCAACCTTGGGTTCCTTTGAAGAAGACTGTTTTTCACTTCCTACTGTTTTTTGATCAGCTATGTAATCCAGATTATAAAGCGGAAAGTCATATTGCTTTCTATTCTCTGAATAACCATAACTAATTCGGTTTTCTAGTTCCAGTACTTCTTCATACAGGTCTTTAATTTCCTGTGACCATTTTTCATGGTTATTGATTCGCACATATACTGGTTGTTCAACACCTTTAGGGATCCTCAGACCTCTACCCAACACTTGTGCAATAAGAAGTTTGGAATTAAATGCTCGCTGTTCATGTGGTACAATCTGGAAAACATTTTTTACATCCCATCCCTCTGTCAGCATGGCTACAGAAATAATCCATTCCACTGGATTATCAGGTTCATCCACAGTCTTTAACGTGGACAGATTTTCCTTCCTTACTTTTTCAGGGCTTTCTATAATCGATTCAATGATGCCTTTCTCCTGTTTATTGGAAGGAATACCGGAAGCCACCCAAATCACTTTTTTAGAAGCTTCCTCAAAACTGATTTTTTCCTTTTTCGAAATGTATTCTGAAAGCTCTTTCCAGATTTCAACGGTGCGGTAAATCCGATCTGCTACCACAATGGTAAGCGGTTTCAATTTACCACTATACTTTTGAGCGATCTCATTGTGGTTGTGCCAGGTTTCATCCCAACCTTTATCCTGATCCGCTTCTTCCAGTTTATAGTCTATCTTCTTGACTACTCCGTCTTCCATAGCCTGCTTTATCCCATATCGATAAATAACATCATGGAAGTAATCATTTGCAACGTATGGGGTTCCTGTTACACCAATGTGATAAGCAAAATCATATTCTGGATTGATGATAAAGTCAAACCATTTCTTAGTGGCCGCTTCATTTGGACTGTAGATATGATGCGCTTCATCACTAATTACAAGAGTTCTTTGTCCTTTGCCTGAAAAGCTGTCTTGAATGGATGAACCAGTGCGTTGGTATACCGCATGAATATTTTCTACGCAAATATCTCCGCTCAAAATGGGAACGTTTGCATTCTTAATACTTGGTGCAGGATACACCGCTCGCAATTCTTTCAGGATTTGTTGATTGGTTTGGCTCCCGGCTAGTTGCTCAAATTTCTTTTTGAGCTCTTCTTCAATGGTGAGCGAAGGGCATAGAACTAATACTTTGTCCACTAAACCTTCTGCTAATGCTAATTGAGCTACACCATAAATGACCCAACTTTTTCCTGTTCCGGTAGCCAAATCAATACTTGCAGCCTTCTTGTCCTTTATTTGAATATTGAGCAGGTATTGCTCAAGTGCATTATATTTTAATTGCAGTTTGGAATTGTTGTTCCAGTTTTCTTCCGCTAATTCTTGGGTATTTTGGTATTGGTCTGTTACCAGAAATCGTAATGACCTGCGAATAGCTTCTCTTACATGCTCAAAATCTTCTGTGGTGATTGCATCCAGGTATGCTTCATACTTTCCCACAATGGCATTAGTCCGGTCAGTGAAATCATTGACTTTTAGAACAAAATCGTCTTGTTTATATTGAAGGCTCATGCGAAGTCCTTTTTAGTGCGTATTACTTTTAATTCATTGCCATATTTATCCATGAAAATGATCATCATCTTTTCCCCAGCAAATGATTTTTCGGGAATGCGAACAATGGCTTTTTCAGCTTCAGTATCTAAAATTTTATCCGCCCAAAAGACTTTATTCAAATGAAAATACTCTCCATTGTAATTGGTATCCACCATCACCATGGAGAAAGTTTCAAAATTTTCAAAGTCTTCGGGGTCGTAGGCAAGGGTATTTGACTTGAATTCTGTTATCTCAATGATGTAATCCTTGTCGGCAGCATTGAAAAGATCCTTGTTGTCAGGTGTTGCTCGTTTGTAATTGGCTGTTACTTGCGGCTGAGATATGAAATCAAACCCAATGGCGTCCATTACTTCATTCACATCTGTCTCGCTTGCTGGTTGTTTTAGTGCTCCTGGTTCTCCTTTATTGATTAGAGCCATGAGTACAGAAAGTGGCACTTTCAGAAAAACATAAATTGTATTCCCATGCCTGATTTCATCCTGCATAAAGCCTAAGGATGAAATAGGAGCAATCACATAGAATTTGTCACCAGCTCTACCGCCCAAAGCTTCGTGAAGTGTTTTCACATATTCTTCATCCAGCAATAAATCTTTTTGGTTGGGATAATCCCAGATATATGCAGAATTGACTCCTATGTAGCCGTCAACTTTCAGGCTATGGACCTTATGTTTACTAATTCTAACTCCAAACAACTGCGCCACAAAAGGACGGTATTGCTCCCAATCCATTTGAAGTATGAGCTGATTATCATAAATCCCTGAATGATATAAGGTAAACTCGTTCCCTTTAACTTCTCTTGGCCTTCCTGAAAGAAACTCATTGAAAAGAATTCCTTTCATTTTACATAGTCTGCTTTGTATAGTGTAAATTGACATTTTACCACAATCCAATGCAATCCACTTCCTGTTAAGATATTCACTTGCACATGCAGTTATACCACTCCCACCAAAGGCATCCAAGACAATGTCCCCTTCATTAGATGATCCCAAAATAATCCTTTCTAAGAGAGGCAATGGCTTTTCGGTAGGGTAGCCTACACGTTTAACCCCATCCTTAGGATATCTACCAGCGATAGCCATTAACCAATGATCTTCTGGTACTTTTCCGTCAGGAATTTCATATTCTCCATCAATAAAACCTGAACCACGAAGGCCATCTTTAAAGTTCCCCTTAGTCTTCTCATCATGTGCCGTCCGTACCATATCTGCATTGAAAATCCAGTCATTGGACTTTGAGTACCAATAAATATTATCATGCTTTCTGTTGTACTGCTTCATGTGCGGTGAACCCGGACCATAATAATTCCAAATTATTTCATTCTTGAAGTTATGTTCACCAAATATCTCGTCCAGTATTGCTTTTATATAATGACCTTTTTTCCAATCTAAATGGACGAATATTGATCCATCATCAGCTAAAATCTCTCTCAACAAGATCAACCGCTTTCTCAGAAACTCAATAAACTGCGCACCAATGATTTTATCACGATATGCCTTTTCCCGGTCTTTCATGAAATCCTGCTTAGTTGCAAAAGGTGGGTCTATGTAGATGAGTTTTATTTTGTTTTTGGTCTTGTATAGATTAGGTCCCTGTTGGTCTTCGTAAATGGCTTTTAAAGCCAATAGGTTGTCACCAAAAATGAGCATATTACTCCAGTCATCTTCGAATGTATTATCGCTGTTGAAGCTCCTGATTTTTTGAAGTGGGGCGGCTGGTGTATTGGCAATGATGTCTTCTTTCCGTGCCTTTCCTTTATAAACCAGTTTGTAGTCTTTTGTCGCCTCTACAAACTCGGTGTCTTCCGTATTAAACAACTTTTGCTTGTAGATTGATGGAATGGGTTTTCCTTCGTCCAAGCATTTTTTAATTATTTCTTTATCCTTTTCGGTCAGGTTCATTGAGCGGTTTTCTTATTTATTTTGTAATACTTCAATTGTTTTTCTGCCACTTTCAAAGCATCCAGTCCAAAAGGTTCGTCTTTAAGTTCAGAGGCGATTTTTTCACCCCAAAACTTTATGCTCACATCTTTTTCAGTCATTTTAAATACCTTAGCCAAAAGCGGTAGCATATCTTTATTGGGTTCTCTTTCATTCCTTTCAATCTTACTTAGTGTCGATTGGTCAATGTCGAGCAAGGCAGCCAATTTCCTTAACGGCATTCCCAAATCTTCTCTTTTTGTCCTTATGAAATGCCCAAATGATTCCATTTTCCTTTATTGTCTTGACAGTTTTGTCAAATTTAGTCATTCTTTCAGCGTTGGCAAAAAAATAGGCTCTTTTGGTTTTTTGCGTTTGGATTGTGTGTCGGCAAAAACCAAATGTGCCTATTTGCGTGTTGGCTTTTTCTGCATGTTGCCCAACATTTGCACAAAGCTATCCTTTACCAGAAGAGTTACGTATATATCGACTATGCACCCAACTTCTTCGGTTTGTTTTCTCCTGTCAAATTAAGGATTTCGGACATGGAATCTAAGGGGCAGACCACATTTTTATTTGAAACCGCCAATTTATGACTGTATATCTAAAAAAATGGAGCAGTTAGGTTCCAATAATTCCTGGACTATCTTTGAATCCAAAATAGCCACTAGCTTATTATTATCTTATTCACTCACTTCCCAAAAAATAGTAAAGGCTTCTACAGGTCCTTACAAAAACCAGGGTTTTAACCACTGTATTTTCTTCGAAAATGCACCTTTATCAATTGCCTATCTACAATTGCCAATGACATACGGTGGGTGAGTTCTTCGGGTGGGCTTTGGTTTAATATTTCACGGACTTTTCCCTCTCCGAGATCTAGGCGGTAACAAAGCTGTAAAAATCTTTCAAATTCCCGATTGAGTAACTGGGAAACCATTGGGGCTATGGCTTTTGCCAAATCATCTCGGTCCACACTATCGGGAGTAACCGACAGTTGCAGTAAATCCTTTAGGTCTACTGCAACTGTTTTAATAAGTTCTGAATCTGTATTAGACGGATTCATCAATATTATTTTTCTTCTTCTTTGGAATCAGTTTCATCTGCCGCTTTTTCTTCTAAAACCTCAGGACATTGATCACGAAGGATATGGTACCAATTGATCAATTTTTTGACATCAGAAGCATAGACCCTTTCCTCATCAAATTCAGGAAGGATATGCTTCATAAAAGCTTGGTATTCTTCTTTGTCCGCACCTTCCAGGCCTGTGTCGCCTTGAAATTCCTTTTCAATTTTATACATGATATCCTGAAGTGGCGACGCCCCTTCTTCAGTCAAGGTATAAATGGATATTTCACTTAGAAGCGATACCCTTTGCGCGGCACCTACGACCAATTTACCTTTTTTTTCATCCAGAGATTCGAGGATTACCCCACTTCTGCTGGGCTTTAATACTTTATATAAACCTGGTTTTCCAGAAACAGTGGCAATGTCTTTAAATTCCATGATAGTTTTTTTTTGGCTATAATTATAAGGTTAACTAGAGAAAGACTGGGGCACTTACCCCCTACTCGTAGTATTCCGATACGTTTTCTTCTATAAATTTAGTCACTTCATCTCTACCTACTTTCGTCGTAGCAGAGGTCACAAAAAAGTCAGGTGCCTCAACAAACATTTTATCCATTTCATCCAGAAAGCGATGAACATGTTCTGAAGTCTTAGATTGAGACTGTTTGTCGGCTTTTGTAAAAATAATGGTTACAGGTAATTGCAATTGTCCACACCAGTTAATAAATTCTATGTCTATGGGCTGGGGTGGCAAACGACTGTCGATCAAAATAAAAACCGAAACTAGATTTTCCCTTTCTGTAAGGTAATTTCGAATCATTTTATTCCATTCGGCCTTCAATTTCTTATTGGCTTTCGCAAATCCATAGCCGGGAAGATCTACCATAAACCAGCGAGAATCAATTTCAAAGTGATTGATTAGCTGCGTTTTACCTGGCCTTCCCGAGGTTTTAGCAAGATTTTTATTATCAGTAAGCATGTTAATAAGCGAGCTTTTGCCAACATTGGATCTACCAATAAAAGCAAACTCCGGCTTAGTCGGTGCCGGACACTTTGTATGGTCACTATTACTCATTAAAAAGCGTGCATTCTTCAACATGGCCCTTTTTTTTTACAAAGGTAACTAAATTCCTGAATGGTCTCCAAACCATTAATTCATTAACAATTTTCCATTGCTCAAGTTTACTTAGTAATATTGTAATGAAAATAGAAGCCATGTCAGTAGTTCCATACAAAAATCAAAAAGAAGGCAAAAAGCAACAGGTTGCCAACATGTTTAACAACATTAGCAAAAATTACGATTTGCTAAACCATGTTCTGAGCATGGGAATAGACATTATCTGGCGAAAAAAAGCCATTAAAATGTTGAAAGATGACCAGCCTAAGTTAATTTTAGACATAGCGACTGGCACAGGTGACTTTGCCATAGAAGCCCTCGCGCTGAAACCGGATAAGATAATCGGGGTTGACATATCTGAAGGTATGCTCAATGTGGGTCGTAAGAAAATGAAGGAAAAGAAACTGGACCACCTTATAGACTTACAGATGGGTGATTCAGAAAAGTTACTCTTTGAAGAAAATAAGTTTGATGCTGTAATCGTTTCTTTTGGAGTAAGGAACTTCGAAAATCTTGAAAAGGGCTTAGCTGACATGTATCGGGTCCTTAAACCAGGAGGGAAAACTGTCATATTGGAATTTTCCACACCAAAAAAATTCCCGATGAAACAAGCTTATTCCTTTTATTTTAAATATATTTTACCTCAGATTGGTAAAGTCATTTCTAAGGACAACTCTGCCTATACCTATTTGCCCGAATCGGTAAAGGCTTTTCCTGATGGAAATGATTTCATTAATATTCTTGAAAGGGTAGGTTTCAAAAACACACAATGCAAAACGCTAACATTTGGCATAAGTTCGATATACATTGGTATAAAGTAGTACTTTTCTCTTTGTGCTTGCTCTTTTCCCAAATCCAACTGGTAAATGCGCAACAAAAAAGTTTTATCTTTAACCCATCAGGTAGTGACAACAATGCCTTGTCCTATGGCTTCTTCCTTGCGGCGCATAACAGCTCGTTAAGAATAAAGTATTCTGACAATTTCCTCAACCCTAACTACCCTGCTCTTGGTAATGTTAGGGCTATAATGCCAGCATTTTCTCCTGGGTTTGCCTTGGGTTTTCTTATTACGGCTAGAATGCATGATCAAGTAAACTTGCTCTTTAACCCTAAAGTAGGTTTTTATGAATATAGAACAGAATTACAGCTTTTTACAGATGATCCAAATGCTGTTAACGGCATAGGAATCTCTACGGTACCTTTGCTTACCGAAGAAACCCTAATTGAATTGCCCCTATTGCTCAAGTACAAGTCTCAGCGGTTTAACAATACCCGAATGTTTTTTGTAGGAGGTATAAATGGCCAGTTCAGAACCAAAAATCAAGAGGAAGCCAATGAAGATCCTGTTGCATTGAAAGGAACAGATTTTGCATTGGAAATGGGGCTCGGATTCGATCTGTATTTTCAATTTTTCAAATTCTCACCTGAAGTCCGTTTTTCCCATGGTCTGATGAACCTTTACCAAGAAGGTCATTCCGACGATCGATTGGCTGGAGCCATTTCAGACATTAGAAGAAAATCCATTACACTGTATTTAAATTTTCAATAAACCGGAAGGATTGGAACCCTTATGATTTTTAATCTTAGGGGAAAAATTTTAACTTCCCTTATGGAAAAGAAAATTGCATTTATCACTGGAGCAACCTCCGGTATAGGAAAAGCTTGCGCAATATACCTCGCTGAAGAAGGTTTTGCTATTGTTGCATGTGGACGTAGGAAAGAAAGACTTGTAGCACTAGAGGCACTCCTTCCTGAAGATACACCTTACCAATATTTGGTGTTTGATGTCAAAGAAAAAAAAGCTGTTTACAGTGCCATTGACTCCCTACCTGAAGATTGGCAAAAAATAGAAGTCTTGATCAACAATGCAGGAAACGCTCATGGCTTGGATTTTATCCAAAATGGAAGTGAAGACGATTGGGATGCCATGATGGATATCAATGTCAAGGGTTTGCTTTACGTTTCTAAAAAAATCATACCTGGTATGGTAAAAAGAAAGCAAGGACAAATCATCAATATCGGCTCGACAGCAGGTAAAGAAGTATACCCTAAAGGCAATGTATATTGTGGTTCAAAACATGCCGTAGACGCAATTACCAAAGGAATGCGCCTGGACCTGAATCCTTATGGCATCAAGGTAATGGCCATCAACCCTGGTTTGGTAGATACAGAGTTTTCTCTCGTACGGTTTAAGGGCGATGAAGACAAAGCAACAAATGTTTACCAAGGTTTTACTCCCCTCAAAGCAGAAGACATCGCAGATGTAGTTCGATTTGCTGTAACGAGGCCTCCTCACGTGGTTTTGGCAGATGTAACCATTCTCCCAACTGCCCAAGCCAGCACTACACTGTTGCATAAAGAGGGCTTATGAGAGCAATAGTAGCTGGCCTAATAAGTCTTATTGCCCTGGCCTGTGGGCAAAGCAAACAAGATAAAAATTTGGAACCAGCAATAGAAGCCCAAGATGAAATAGTGCTTCCACACCCTATTCAATTGGATACTTCTATTATAGATACTGTTTCGGTTAAGGGAGCTTTGGAACAACGGCTAATAGATGCAGGACTTGTAGACCTACAAATGGCAATTCCCGGAATATTGGTAGACCTTAGGTATTCAACAAGTAATAATTTCTTTGGTAAAGATGTATATGGGGAACTAGATAAGGCCTATATACAACCAGTGGTAGCTGAAATGTTAAAAAAAGCGCAACTTGCTTTGGAACAACAAAACCCTTCATTGACCTTTTTGGTATTCGATGGCGTTAGGCCTCAATCTGTTCAACAGATCTTATGGGATGAATTGGATAAACCGGAAAAAGTTAAACCGCTTTACGTAGCAGACCCAAAAAAAGGTAGTTTACACAATTTTGGCGTAGCTGTAGATCTTACCATTGCCGACCGGAGCAGTGGAAAGCCACTGGATATGGGAACTGATTTTGATTTTTTCGGTTATCCAGCTTATCCAGACAGAGAAGCTCAAATGCTGAAAGAGGGTAAAATAAATCTACAGCAGATAGACAATAGAGAATTGCTTCGAGAAGTGATGAAAGAGGCAGGTTTCAAGGGCATTGGTTCTGAATGGTGGCACTTTAATGCATTTAGTCGAAAAATTGCCAGTGAGAAATTCGAGATTGTTAAATAAAAACGCTATAATCGTTCCATATTTTAATTAAAAATAACCTAACCTATGAACATTCTAAGCAATAAACTCAAATTATATTCACTCCTGGCATTATGTCTTATATTGACAGGCCTTCCCTCTATTGGTCAAGCCCAGCAATTTAGGGCTTTGGTCCTAAGTAAAACTTCAGGATTCAGGCATCAATCCATCCCTGAGGGTGTTGCCGCCATAAAAAAATTGGCAGATAAGCACCGATTTAATGTATATGCCACAGAAGATGCCAGTTTGATTAACGATAAAAACCTCGAAAAATATGATGTCATCATAATGATGAGCACTACAGGTACCATTTTAAACGAAGATGAGAAAGCAGCTTTTGAGCGCTTCGTAAATAGTGGAAAGGGTGTAGTTGGAGTTCATAGCGCTACAGATACAGAATATGATTGGCCTTGGTATACCAAATTGATTGGTGGGCAGTTCAACCACCACCCTCACCAACAAACTGCTAGGATAAAAGTAATGAATGGAGACCATCCGTCAACTTATCACCTTAATGACAAATGGCTATGGACAGATGAGTGGTACGAATACAAAAACTTTAATTCGGATGTAAATATCCTTTTACAACTGGATGAGACTTCCTATGATGTAGGAGAACGCAATGGTAAAAAAATGGGTATGGGGGCCGTGCACCCAATTTCCTGGTACCATGAATATGATGGAGGAAGAATTTTCTACACTGGTTTAGGACATGTGGAAGAAGCTTTTGAAGATGCTGATTTCCTAAAACACCTTTATGGAGGCATCTGGTATGCTGCAATGGGAAAACCATTGTAAGGCTATCCACACAATGAAATAGAACTCTCAATAGATGCAATCCCAATATTAACCCACCTTTGCTAACATTTGTAGTGAAGGTGGTTTTTTTTGCCTATTAATTCTAAAAGATGATTTTTGTAATGGAAGATCAATTACAAACCTAAATCGATCATTTTAATACATGTTGATTGAACTTATACCAATTTTAATTCCTTTTTCATCTTTCCCGAAAGTTTAAACTTCAAAATGGCCTGGGTTTGTTATGGGCTTTCTATTGTTTATATTGAGTCTGCCATAAATATAAAAAATGTTTGCAAAAAAGATAAGCAGAGAACTACTGAACAAATGGAATAACCAAAGCTCTATGTTTACCTTGGTTATCTACATACTCTATGGGGTTTTTTACAGAATAGACTTGCCGGTTTGGTACAATTACCCCCTCATAGCACTCACCCTATTTAATATCGTCCTCGTAAGTGTTTTACTCTATATGAGCTTAACAAAAAGGCACCTTGTAGATCACCTCAAAACAGCTATTTTATTAGGGATTTTTCGATTGCTTATCAACTTGGTGTTGTTACTACTTATAGTAACCATCAGCTTTTAAAAGTGATCTAATTCTCTTTTAGAGGCGTACAAGTATCCATTCGTTTTGGTTTACTTTTTCAAATTCTCCAAAACAGTCATAAACTTTTTAACAGATAATCTATCGGAGTTCTTCTTTCCTATATATCTGTAGCGTTCCTTTCCATCAGGACCAATCAATATCAAAGCTGGGTAATGTACCAATTGATTGTGGAAAGAGTATCCACCAGGAACACCTAGTTCATCCGCCAACTGGGCATCAATATCCCGGTAAATTGTAAAACCATCTTCTACCTCGAGGTTTTCTGCCCATTCCTTTATTTCCTCATCGGAATCAGGTTTGATAAATACCTGAATCACATCATCAAGTCCAGCCGTTTCTTCTACATAATCATTGGTATGTCGAATGCAATAAGGGCATTCTGTTTTAAGCAAAAAATGTAATGCAACATATTTTCCTTTTGCTTCACTTAAAACAAAAGGTTTTTCGTCTCCTACAGCAGGCAGCGTAAAGTCCTTTACTTTTTCTTGGGCCATTAATCCCTGGGAAAGAAACAAAAGGACGAATAAGGCTAGTATGTGTGTTTTCATGGTAATTTAACTAAAATGAATATTGGGGATAAATAAAGGGGACAAAGATCAGTAAGGTTTTATAGTCAATATAAGAAGAAACTTTTGATTGCATCTTAATGGATCAAACGAATGTTTTTATACTTCGGTTTAGCTCATTTTAGTAATTCCTAAACCCTACTTCGCCTAAAGTAAGGTTTATGGCTTGGTAAAGCTTTGAATGATGGCCTCTTTTCCACCCACCACAGGCAATTCTAAAGTAGTCTTTTCAAGATCAATTGTTAGTGCTGTGCCTGGGTCTGGCCAAATGGTAAATTCCTTGTCACTAGAAAAAATCATCAAACCAATTTTCTGTCCTTTAGGGATGACCTGGTCGTCGGGCTGGAGGGGAAATGAAAAGGTATAGAATTTTCCAGGTTTAAGTGGTTTTCCTTTGCGCAGAGAACTATGGTTTTGAGGGTCTGCCCAACCTCTGGTAATAATATTATTGGTGATTTTTGCGTTTTTAGCTGGATTCCAAGGCAATGAAACAAGCCAAACCGAAATGTTGGCAGCTGGCTTACTAGAAGCAAGCTTTATGGTTATGTCTGGTGTTCCAGATAAATGAAGGTCCTCTTTTAATTCTGGAGATACAAACAAAAGTCGGTGATTTGTTATTTCGGCCTGAGCGAGAGATGCTCCATCATAGGAGAAATTGTCCACCAAGGTCTCCGTTCCCTGATTGTCTGTTTTCTCCAGATTTAATTCGCCAATACCCGGCGCATTCCCCTTGAGGAATAAAGGTACTGTGAAGGCATTGGGATTAGGATAAGCGGTATAAGGCGTAGGCTTATCATGGGAATCGTTTTCACGAACGATCCAAACCTTAGCATCCTTTTCAACGCCATTTTCTATACCATGCAAATACCTGGTAAACCAACGGTTCATCATGGAAAAAGGAGGTGGTCCGCCATGCCCATCCTGGTGGTAATAAAGTTGGGATGGAATACCCATTTCAACAGCCTTTTTATAGATTCTATAGCTATGCTCTGGCATCACATTCCAATCATTAAACCCGTGGGACATCAATAAGGCTGCTTTCATGGGTTCCATTTGGTATAGGTAATCTCGCCCATACCAAAAATCGTTTAAATCCCCACTTTCTCTATCCATCCCATCTTTCATTTCTTTGTCTCGAATACGTGCATTATTGCTCGCTCTCATGGCTGTATCTCCGCTGTGGATAAAATCGTACAAGACATCGATGTCTTCCCCTAGGTATCCGCCAGGAGAACGCACTAAGCCATTCGACCGATAGTAATGATAGTAAGAGGTATTGGGTGCAATAGGTATAATGGCTTCCAGGCCTTCCACACCAGTGGTGGCAGCAGCAAGCGGAATGGTCCCATTATAGGAAGTTCCGGTCATCCCAACTTTACCTGTGGACCAGAAAGCTTCAACCTTTTCGTTACCATCAATGGTAGTAAAGCCTTTTCTTCTACCACAAAGCCAGTCAATCACTGCCTTGGGCGCAAGAGATTCATTTTGTCCACCCACTGTAGGTGAACCTTGGGACAAACCTGTTCCAGGTGATGAGGAATGGACGACAATGTAACCTCTTGGCACCCATTCACGGATATGGGAGTCAGAAATGAACGGTCGTTTATACATGGTCTTGACTTCAGGATGTGCCCTATCTTTTGGTGGCTTTCCCAATTCATGTCTTACCTCCCAAAAAAGACCGGGAACATCTGGAGCTACTCCAGTGAAGTAGGGACTTGATACATAAATTACTGGAAGTTTTAATCCTTCGTATTCGGTTTGATATGGACGTGTCACATCCACATGCATACGGTCCATTTTGCCATCCGCATCACTGTCAAAATCCGTCTCCACCCAAAGGTCATGTCGAATCCATTTGCTTTCATCTTTAAAAGCTGCTACCTCCTGTGCTTCTCCATTTTCAAATACCGGTACAGCATTCTGCTGCGCCAATGCAGGTATGGATAAAAAGACCACTAGTAAAATTAAAGTCGGCCTTAGATTAATTTTTTCCAGTAGATTCGATTTGGAATAGGTCATTGGCTGTTGTTTTTAATCAAAAATCTTCTTTCACCTTACTGAAAGTTTGATTTTTAACTGAATTGGTAAAAAATTTCCATTATTGAAGTGGGTTATAATCCATTGCTATCATTAGCGACACAGATCCATAGCACATTTGAATGGCCTGCAGATTGCAGGCATTGCTTTCCTGAATGTTACCTATCTAGGCTTTTATTTTTTATCCTCCGCTTCCACTTTTTTCAAGGAAACGGCATTCATACAAAAGCGCAAACCGCTAGGTGCCGGGCCATCTGGAAAAACGTGTCCTAAATGTGCATCACAAGTATTGCAAGTGGTCTCCACCCGTACCATTCCAAAACTGCTGTCTTTGTGATGCGCAACCGCATTGTCTTTAATTGGCTGTGTGAATGAAGGCCAACCTGTTCCACTTTCAAATTTTTCACTGGCATCAAAAAGCAAAGTTCCACAGCAAATGCAAGCATATATACCTGGCTCAAAAGAACTGCAAACAGCTGAGCTAAAAGCCCTCTCAGTTCCCTTTTGTCTTGCTACTCGAAACTCCTCTTCAGTAAGCTGTTTTTTCCATTCAGCATCTGATTTTTCCACCCTACGATCGGGTTTTAAATTTCCATTATTGGCATAGCTGATGACATCATTCCAATTCATAGGTATTTTATTTTTTTCTAAATTCATAAATAATCCAGACATAAGGATTAATTAACCATTTGCTTTTGAAAACGTTCTTTCAAGGCATTTAGTTTAGGTTTAATATAGTTGGTGCAAAAAGGCAGCTCAGGGTTTTTCGTATAGTAATCCAGGAATTGCGCTGTATTCAATCTAAAATCGATAAACGGAATAACTTTGGTGACAATTGGCTGATCAAAATCAGGCTGTAAGGCTATCAATGCAGACTTACTGATCTCTTTCTGCTCCTCATTGAAGTAATAAATGGCTGACCTGTACTTTTGTCTAAAGGCATGATCACTTGTGCAACTATGTGAATACAAGTGAATGGCTATTAGCAAAGGTAAATCAACCAAAAGAGGGTCAAAAGTAATTTCTACGCCTTCCGACCACTCCTTATAAGGAGCTTCAGAAGAAATCCATCCTTGCTTGACTGTCTTTACACCATGCACAGATTGGAATACCCCTTCAGTACACCAGTGACAACCTCCCCCTACTCCCACTTTCATCGTTTTCATATGAAATTAATTCTTAGTCAATGACTTTTCAGTATTTACCTGTAACCTAAAATCATCAGCCTATCTTTTTTTATCATTTGGCTCTTATGCAAATAAAACCTACCAGGTTTCACTCGTCAAATTTTAACATCATGTTAATTATCAACAAAACCTGAAACGTTTGCGAATTTATGATATAAGCTGAAATGATACAGTTCCAATTGGCAAAACATATTACTAGTCCGGTAAATTCAATTGGACAATATTTTTCCAATTCTTATCCTATGGTACCTTTGAAGGATTACGGGATAAAGGTTACCTATAAAATTAATAAGAACTGTAAAAATCATCAAAAGGAGATAAGAGGAAAATATAAAAAAAATGGCTATCAGAAGAATAATTATAAAAGGTCCCAAATGGCCGAATTCAGATTGTTTGGATAAGTAATTGAAATTTTTCAAACCACTTTTAGTTCCATCAAAAAACTTCTTCCTGTTGGCTTTTCTTCCCCAAAAGAATAGCATTAGTAATTTTTGAAAATATTCCACACCCAGAATACGATACCATTTCATCACCTTAGAGGGATTTTTAATGGCATAATAACCGTTCGGCAATATCCTATGGGTGGGCAACACGAAACCTGGAAATGCGAAGATTCCGGTGACACATAAATTGATCAAAAAAGCAAGAAAAAATGACTCACCAAAACCCAATTGAACTGGCCCATAAAGTACTATTTGCCTTATAGTAGTAAAGGAAAAATACAGCAGAAACAAGGACAGAAGGATAAAAATGATTTGTTTGATGATATTCATTCGCTCAGTTACTTTTCACTTTACAGGATCAACTAGCGTTTTGCTAGAGAGAGTTTAGGCTGTAATTTAGAAAATAATTGCTTAGCGAAGTGATTTGTTTTGTAATTAAAAGTGGGGAAAATTTCCTCATTGCTATTGCAAGGTAAATCTTTCAAAATCTACGTCTTATCATTCATCAATTCTCGTTCTTTGAGCACACTTACGGTTACCAAAAGTTGTCCAAAATGGCGTTGACTATGTTCAGCAATATGGAAGTACAAACCCATGACAGTTGTAGGAAGTTTCTTTCTTCCTACTGTACGAAAAGCCCTAAGTTCCTCATCAGTAGTTTGACTGAAGAGGTTCAGTGTCTCAGAAAGTTTTTCGCTAAAACGACTTACCAATTCCTTAGAGGTCAAGTTAAAGTCTGGCGTATTCTCTTTTTTCAAATAACCAAATTGATTGTCTGATAAAGGAAGTTCCCTGGCATAGGTGGTAAGTCGATCCATCACCCCGAATAAATGCTGTAGGTGAAAACCCACACTAGCTCTCCCTGCTACGGTCTTCCAAAGCAGCTTATCGGGAAAGTTTTCCATACATTCCTTCAATTCCAATTCTGCTTGTACAAGCGCATGTGCTGCTGGTTGGAGCAGAAATGGAATTTCAGGTATTGGCCCACTTAGCCAAGCTTCATTTTGACTCATTTTTATTTATTAAGCATGAAAGAAGAAATATTTTCCTTTAGCGATAAGGGATGCCGCAATTTCACGACGCAAATCTTTGGTATTTACATTATCATACTTGGTGAATCGCTTTAAACCCATCAAAAGCATTTTCTGCTCATCCCCCTTGGTAAATGACATGATCGCTTCTTTTCCAGCAGATTGAATTTTTTCTACTGCTTCGTAAAGATAAACTTTGGTAGCTGACAATTGATCCTTCACGGCCTCTTCACCATTTTTATTCATCAATTTCTCGGTACGTAACAAAGTAGATTCAACTGCATATATTTCGATCATAATATCTGCCAAGTTCATCATAATCTCTTGTTCCTGTTCCATTTTAGCGCCTAAATCCTTAGCTACTTTTCCCCCGATCATCAGAAATACCTTTTTAAGGTTTTTCAAGGTTTCTTTTTCTGCTGATAAAGGTTGAGAAGTATCCGCACTCGAGAAGCTGGGTACTGATGTTAACTCATTTGCTACAGCCATGGCTGGACCAAAAACGTCAATCTCACCTTTCATGGCCCGCTTAAGCAACATGCCTACCATCAAAATTCTATTAATCTCGTTCGTTCCTTCATAAATTCTGGAAATTCTGGCGTCCCTAAAGGCACGTTCCATAGGAGCATCCGCTGAATATCCCATGCCTCCATAAATTTGTACGCCTTGGTCGGTAACATAATCCAACACCTCAGATCCATGAACCTTGGCAATGGCACATTCTATAGCAAATTGTTCTACCCCTTTAAGTTTGGCTTTATTGGGCTCCATTCCTTCAGCTTCTAAAGCCGCTATTCTGTCTTCTACGTCCTGACCCGCACGATAACATAGCGATTCACATGCATATGTTCTAATGGCCATTTCTGCAAGCTTCGCTTGAATGGCCCCGAAGGAATTGATGGAAACGCCAAATTGTTTCCTATCAGCACTGTATTTTATGGAATAACCTAAAATTGTCCTGCATCCTCCCAAGACCCCAGCGCCTAATTTTATTCGCCCAATATTGAGAATATTCACGGCAATTTTAAATCCTTTTCCCCTTTCCGATAGCAAGTTTTCCACAGGCACAGGACAATCATTAAAAAAAACCTGGCGTGTAGAACTACCTTTGATGCCCATTTTTTTCTCTTCGGCATTCATTGTGATTCCACCGAAGGTCTTTTCAACCAAAAATGCTGAAAGGTTTTTGTCGTCTTCAATTTTGGCAAAAACTATAAAGAAATCCGCAAAGCCAGCATTTGATATCCACATTTTCTGTCCATTGATCAGGTAATGGGTTTGCTCTTTATTTAAAACAGCTTTGGTTTTGCCACTGTTTGCATCAGACCCTGCATCTGGTTCCGTCAAACAATAACAAGCTGCCCAGTCCGCATTGGTAAGCTTGGGTAGGTACTTTTGCTTTTGCTCCTCTGTCCCATAATAAAGTACCGGAAGCGTTCCTATTCCAGAATGTGCCCCATAGGTAGTGGAAAATGAACCTGCTGCACCGATAATATCTGCAATAAGCATGGAAGTGTTGAAACTCATGCCCAACCCTCCGTATTCTTCAGGAACAGCTATTCCGAGTAGCCCTAGCTCTCCTGCTTTCTTTAAAATTGTAGGCACGAGGTCAGGATTTTTCATGCTGTCGATTTCTTCCATTTTAGGAGTAATCTCCATGTCAAGAAAATCCTGACATGCTTGAGCCATCATTTTTTGTTCCTCGCTGAATTCCTCAGGTATGAATACAGCAGAAGCTTCGGTTTCTTTGATAAGGTACGCTCCACCATCAAGGGCATTTTTTTTATTAATCGTTTCCATCGTTCATTTCTCTTTAGATAATTTAAACTTTGAGCTAAAATCATAAGGTAATTTTAGCTCAAAGCCAATTACCCCAACCAAATATAACTATAACAGCTCTATGACTCCTGCTACACCTTGACCTCCTCCAACACATGCTGTAACGAGTCCATATTTACCTTCCCTTCTTTTTAACTCATTCATGATTTGCACGGTAAGCTTGGCTCCTGTACAACCTAGCGGATGTCCTAAAGCGACAGCTCCTCCATTTACATTGACAATGTCTGGGTTGAAGTCCAAAGATCGAATTACTCCCAAAGCCTGTGCGGCAAATGCCTCGTTTAATTCTATTAAATCTATGTCATTTAAACTTATTCCTGCTTGTTTAAGGGCTTTTGGAACAGCTATTTTTGGGCCCATGCCCATTATTCTAGGCTCTACTCCTCCTACACTATAGGAAGCTAGTCTAGCCATAGGCTCCAAACCAAGTTCTTTCATCATCCTTTCGGACATGACGACAACAAATGAAGCCCCATCTGAAGTTTGAGAGGAGTTTCCCGCCGTAACCTGCCCACCTTGCCTAAACACAGGCTTCAAATTGGCTAGGACCTCCATGGTAGTCCCTGGTCTTGGTCCCTCATCAGTATCTACAGTATATTTTCTGGTCTTTCTTTTTAAATTTTCATCCAGATAGGTTTCTTCTACCTCTACTGGTACAATCTCATCCTTAAACCTTCCTTCTTTAATGGCACTTATTGCTTTTTCATGAGACCTGACAGCAAACTGATCTGAGTCTTCTCTGGTCACATTAAAATCTTTTGCCAATTCCTCTGCTGTCAAACCCATGCTTAAATAGTAATCAGGGTTATGAGTAGATATATTGTAATTCAGCGCTGTTTTATAACCCATCATGGGCACCATAGACATGGACTCCGTCCCACCAGCAATGATGCAATCGGCCATTCCAGATTTGATTTTTGCCGTTGCCAAAGCAATTGCTTCCAAACCTGAGCCGCAATACCTGTTGATAATAAAACCAGGAGTATCTTCTGACAAGGCCAATAACGATATCATTCGTCCCATTTGCATGCCTTGCTCTGCTTCCGGAACAGCGTTACCTACAATTAGGTCATCTACCATTTTGGCTTCCAAACCTGGGGTATCAGCCATTAAGTATTTGATAATATCGGCGGCCAAATCATCAGGCCGGTAAAATCTAAAACCTCCCTTTTTTGCTTTTCCTATTGCCGATCTATAGCCATTGATAATATATGCTTCCATTTGATGTATATTTAAATGCTTGAATAAGGTTAAATTGAATAAAGCTTGCTTTGAAATATCAAAGCAGGACCAATTTTTAATTTATTGGACTTTTGTGCTTAATTCCTCAAAGGTTTGCCTTTGAAAAGAATACTATGAATCCTTTCCAAAGTTTTCTTTTCCCCAGTAAGACTGAGGAAAGCTTCTCTTTCTAAATCCAGCAAGTACCTTTCACTTACTTCTGTGGGTGTAGATAGATCACCGCCACTCATTATCCAAGCTAATTTATTGGCAATTTTTGCATCGTGTTCAGAAATATAAGCACCATATCGCATTCCAGATATCCCAGTTTCGAAAAGTGCCAGTGATGACTTTCCTAACACTTTAATGTCTGTTCGCTCTATAGGCTGCGTATACCCTGCATCAAATAATGCGATAACCTTTTCTTTTGCTTCCGCCAATTGACGCTTTCTATTGATGGTAATTGCATCCTTTTGTTCAAGATAGCCTAAGTTTTGTGCCTCAGCTGCTGAAGTAGAAACCTTAGCAGTAGCAATGTTCATAAATGTTTCCTGCAATCGATTTAATTCAACATCACCAGGAACAATGTTTTTAGAAAATCTTAGTGTCATTTCTTTCGTTCCGCCACCTGCAGGAATAAGGCCCACGCCTACTTCTACTAAGCCCATGTACAATTCAGCGTGTGCTTGAACGGCATCTGCGTGAAGAGACAGTTCACAACCGCCGCCTAAAGCCATATTATGAGGAGCTACTACTACTGGCACTGACGAAAACCTTGCTCTTAATACGGTGTTTTGAAATTGAGCTATCATCAAATTGATTTCATCGAAATCCTGATCCCCTGCATACATGTACAACATGGCCAAATTCGCACCAGCAGAAAAATTGCCTCCTTCATTGCCTATCACTAAACCTTTGTAAGACTTCTCTGCCATAGTAATGGCCGTATTGATACCTTCAATTACTTCCTGGCCAAGAGAATTCATTTTAGTATGAAATTCAAGCCCGATTACATCATCCCCAAGATCATAAATGGATGCGCCTTCATTACCCCAAACTTTCTTCTGAGTAGACTTAAGGGTATCCAGAAGTATGTACTCTTCTAATCCGGGGACAGGTTTATAGGATTGCGTTGGAATGTCATAGTATTGTTTTTTACCATCTTCCACTTTATAGAAACTGGTATGCCCAGCTGCTAACATCTCGTAAACCCACTCTGCAGGTTTTTCACCTGCTTTTTCCATTGCTTCTACGGTAGTTTTTACTCCCAAAATATCCCAGTTTTCAAAGGGCCCGTATTCCCAACCAAATCCAGCACTAACCGCTTGGTCTATTCGATACAACTCGTCTGCTATCTCTGGAATTCTAAAAGAACAATAACGAAACAGGTCGTAAAAGATAGCCCTATAAAAAGTTCCTGCCTTGTCTTGATAATTAACCAAAAACTTGATTCTTTCTTTTAAATCATCAATGCCCTTAGAAGCTTCTAATGCCTCAATTTTTGGTTTATCTACCGGTTTATATTCGTAGGTTTGAAAATCGATTTCCTTCAGTTCCTTGCGACCATCATCATGTCTTATCATTTGAAAAAAGCCTTTACCGCTTTTGTCACCTAACCATTTATTGTCATTTAAAACTTGAACACTCTTAGGTAATATAAATTTTTCTCTTGATTCATCGTGTTCTAGCACCTTATAGAGGTTGTTGGCTACATGTACAGTAGTATCTAAGCCAACAACATCTAAAGTCCTAAAAGTGGCTGATTTTGCTCTTCCTATCACTGTTCCAGTCATCTTATCCACTTCAGATACAGTAAGCCCTTGCTCTTCTATGGTGTGTATAGCAGAAATAAGCGCATATACACCAATTCTATTGGCTATAAAGGCTGGCGTATCTTTACATAAAACGGTTTCTTTACCAAGGAATCTATCTCCATAATCCATTAAAAAATCTATGATTTCCGGTTTGGTCTTAGGACCAGGTATAATTTCAAACAATCGAAGGTATCTCGGAGGATTGAAAAAATGGGTCCCAGCAAAACATTCCTGAAAGTCCTGAGACCTATTGTCACTCATTAAATGGATGGGTATTCCAGAGGTATTGGAAGTTATAAGTGTTCCAGGTTTTCGATATTTTTCTACTTTTTCATAGAGGCCTTGTTTGATCTCAAGGTTCTCAACGATAACTTCAATTACCCAATCGTACCCATTGATTTCTGGCAAATCATCGTCAAAATTACCTGTAGTAATCCTATTCACGTAATCCTTGTCGTAAATAGGGGAAGGTTTAGAAGAAAGAGTGCTTTTTAACGCCTCATTAACTATTCTGTTTCTTACCTCCTTGCTTTCAATGGTTAGGCCTTTTTTTGCTTCTTTATCATTTGGGGCTTTAGGAACTATATCCAAAAGCAACACTTCAACCCCAATATTGGCGAAATGACAAGCAATCCTCGACCCCATAATTCCGGAGCCTAAAACGGCAACTTTTTTTATGCTTTTTTTCATTGGTTATATATTTGCTTATTGTTATTGAATATTTCTGTTTGTTCTACGATTTCTGGAGTTCCTCTATTACGGCATTAATTTTTTTAAATAGTACAAAAAAGTCTCCAAACTCTTCTTCAGTTAGCTTTTCACGGACCTTTACGTTAAACTCCTTTATAGTACTTACTGCTGCTGCTTTTTTTTTTTTCCCTTTTTCTGTTAAATAAACCTTAACAGATCGTTTGTCGGCTATATCGGGAATTTTAACTATCAATCCTTTTTCTACCATGGTTTTGAGCAACCGTGTTAGACTTCTGGATTCCAAACCCATCTTGGGCGCAATTTTAGTAGCAGCTGTTCCCTCAGTAGCATGTATGTTTATTAGCACAAATCCCATGGAAGTTGTAATTCCTTCCATATTCGCCTTTTGGTTATACATTCTGGAGATTGAATGCCAACAGGATTTAATCTGAAAATCTATGGTTTCTTCCTTTTTCATTTCCTTCTATCGCTTCAATTTAATAAAAATAATTATGCATGCATAATAAATTGCAAAGATTTAAGCAGTTTGTAACAAGCAACTTAGAAAGTTGATTTTTTGTGTTTTATAAAAAAAATGAGTAAATGATATTTGTTTTGAACCAGAAGGATGCTCTTCCACAATTTTTAAAGAAGCGAAAACCATGATTTAAGGAGTCTGAGATTTCACTTCAAGTTTTGAGGAATTTTTTCAAATCAAAGCTAAACTATTTTGGTTTAAAAAATTGATTGCCAAATTGGCCCCCTTTATTTAATTTTTAAAGCATTCAAGATTTAAAAACTAGAATTGAAATCATTTAAATTTCAACATTCAAATTTTTTAAGAATCACAAGATAGGAAGTGATTTAATCACAGATTGAAATTTGGAAAAGCGTATTGGAAAGACAGCTGAAATTTAAAAATATGAATTGAATGAAAATTTAAGCTTGAAGGGTTATACACACCTTATTTATTTTAGGATTTTCATAAATTAAAAAAACTATTGTTATTATTATAGAGTGGATATGTTGGTAAAACAATCCTAAATTAATTACTCACTATTCTGTACAGGTAATTAGATACTTATGCACTTTTTACCCACATGCTTTTTTATAGCTAAGTTACTGACTTTGTGAAGGATGATTTCATTCAGATAATTTGTGTGTATAAATGGTCAATGCTAATTGGGTATAAGTATTCGGTTGGTATCTATGTGGATAAATGTGTACAAATAGATGTTTATCCCCAGAAGAATGAAATGTTGATAAAAATTGTTATTAATCCCTATTTTGGATGTTGATATAAACAAGTATCTATATACTTATCCACTTTTAATTTTAGCTTATCAACAGAATTCAAAAGTCCTCAAATAATATATAAATAGCTAAAAATCAGTTATTTAATAAGTCATCTTCAGAAATTTCCATGCTATTGAGTGGTAATCCCTCTATTTCCTCCAAATCTTTTTCACTATTGTTAATAAGTAAGCCTGACTCTCTCCTTTTATAGACCACTTGCTTGTTTACCGTCCATTTCCCTCTTAGAATGAGCTCTTTGCTTTTGGTTTCCTGGTCCATAAAATAGTATATTGGTTCTGGTTGCCTTTTAAAATTTATATTGCCAGGATCCCAAGCTTTGTTCCCATTTCTATCTATGTATGCTTGTAGCTGATAATTTGTTGCTTCTAGATTTGTAAAGATAAATTCGTTTGTTCCTTCCAGGTATTGTTCCGCTATTACGGTTCCCTTATTATCCAATAATTGAACCATTATGGGCCCCTCTTTTGTATCTATAGTGCCACTAATTTCATCACCCAAATTGTCTTTTTTAAGCCGGTTGAAAGTGGTTTCAAATTCTTTTTCATTGAATAGATTTTCCACATCCTTAAACGTAGAATCCGCTGCTACTAGTTTGTACTTCTCGAAAGGAATAGAATCATTTATAGGTATGGTAATGTTAAGTTCTGTCCTGCTTCCAGTACTGTCTGTAAGGTATAGCATTGAAGGTGTTATCGGTATTGTGCTGGCAGTATCATACAATAGGTACAAGGAATCATAATTAATTTGAAGCAGGGGTTTGTTAAAGCCAAGTTTGGCTTTTATCGTATCTGTAAATTTGATGGATCCCTTAGAGCTAACTTCAAGTTTTTCTTTGCTTCTTTCGCTTTCCTCAAATCCAGCATACAAGGTAGTATCTACCTTTACTCCTACTGAGTCTGCCAATTGCAGCCTAACTAGGGTACTGTCATTGACCAAATCGGTATGATAAAACCTTAAGTTGTTTTCCTTTAATCTAAAGAATAGCTTTGAGTTTTTATCCTCATGGCTTACTTGATAATTAGCCAGTTCTTTACTTAAAATGACATCGAAATTACTTCCCGAATTGGAAGACCTGTTGATTTTTAATGGACTTAAATCAGCTCTATTGATGTTAATTTGAAGGTCTTGTAGGTTTTTGTTAACTATTATTGGCTCAGAGATAAATCCATAAGGTTCACTTCTGTATTCAGTTTTCAGAGAATTGTTGTCGTCATACCATGCGTAGGCCCTAAAGGTGCCAGCCTTTATATTGGTTATTTCAAATCTGCCTGCCGTGTCTACCTGTGCTATGTAATAGGGTGCTGCACTGAATAAGTCTAATGTATCTTGATCTATGTACAGTCCCACCAATAGGTCTGTATAATCTTCCTTGGCTTTGGGAAACCAATAATCTACTTTGCCTGATACTGTAAGACTGTCTATGGTATTTCCTGTTGAAAAAACCAGCTTTAATCTTTCTGCTGGATTACTTTCTGCTATATCCTGTATGCTTTTCTGAAAATTAAAAACATATGTTGTGCTGTCTTCTAGCTCTTGGTTTAGGGTTATTTTAACGCTATTTTTTATGGCTAAGAATTCCACCTTATCTTTTTCCACTTTTGGCGTTATTATTATCGATTGTGAAGGAGTTTCAAGTTTGACATATTCATCAAACTCAAGATTAATTTCCTTTGGTTTGACGTTTTTGCTTTCATTTTTAGGACTTGATGACAATAATATTGGAGCTGTTTCATCCTTTGGCCCACCCATAGGGGAACTCTGTTTCGCACAGGACACCAATGTTAGTGCTATTATTAGGTAAGCTATCTTATGGAAAATCTTGTTCATTTCTTTTTGATCACGAATAGCAAGCTTGAATAGTTGTTACCACTATTTTTAGCCTGTTTGTTGGAATTGTATCCTGATTTAATAGCTTCTATGTATTGGTTTTTGGTACCGATATATTGGTGGCTTAATAGGGAGACATAATAACTATCAAATTGCATGGGTATTGTATCCACAATCCTACAGTTGTGTTTGGCTGTGAAGAATTCCATGGAGCTTGGATTAAAGTGATACAAGTGTCTAGGTACATCCAATGCAGCCCAATTCTCTTTGAATGTTTGGGCATCTAATGAGTCACGATTGGGCACTGCGATGAATAATGTACCTCGTTTTTTAAGTCTATTCAGTAAAATATCGATGGTTTTGTTTAATTTATGCACGTGTTCCAATACGTGAAATAAGGTAATAACGTCAAATTTCTTTTTCTTTTCAAGACCCTCTAAATCAGGAATAATAGCTATTTCATTGTTATCAATTGCATAGTTAGCTGCTTTCTCATTTGGTTCCATGCCATAAGCTTCCCAGCCATCCTTGGTACACGCTTTTACAAACAGTCCTACCCCACAGCCGTAATCAAGTAATCTACCTTTGGAACTTTGTCTTGCATTGATCCAGTTTAATTTTTGGTTTAGGGTGTATTTTCTAATTGTCTTATATACTAAATCTGTGAGGCTTTTGCTTTTGTCCTGATGAGAAATATAGTTGGGGTTGTCGTAATAGGTCCCAATGTTCTCCTCAGTTGGTCTAGGATTGGTAAACCACACCTTACAGTTTTGGCATTCACATATGATAAATGACTCCTTGCTTATGGCATGATCCTTTACGACAAGATGATTACTAAACTGTTCACTTTTACAGAGTGGACATTTGGTTAACCTTTCGTACATTTTATTTACCTAAATAAATGGTGAGTATTGACATATCTGCTGGGGATACTCCGCTTATTCTTGATGCTTGGCCAACTGTCTGAGGTTGAATTTTGGCTAATTTCTGCCTTCCTTCGGCTGAAAGTGCTTTCATGTTCATGTATTCAATTGAAGCAGGAATTTGTAAATCCTCCATGCTACTTATTTTTTCTACCATTTGTCTTTCCTTATCTATGTAAGACTTGTATTTAATAAGTATCTCAGTCTGTTCTTTTACAGCATCGGAATATTCTGATGTCTCTTCTTTTAAAGAATCACTGATTCCTATAATATCTTGTAGACCAATATTAGGTCTTTTTAAAAGTTTTTCAACCGTAATTTTTTCTTTAATAAGAGCAGTATTTAAACCTTCCAGCCCTTGGTTTGTTTCGTCTGGAGATAACTTGAACTTTTCAAGTTTCTTGGTTAATTCCTCTGTTTTCTCTGCTTTTGCTAATGTTTGCAAATATTCCTTTTCATTTGCTAAACCCAATTTGTAGCCATAAGGAGTTAGCCTTAAGTCCGCATTGTCTTGTCTCAGCAATAACCTGAATTCTGCCCTGGAGGTAAACATTCTATAGGGTTCTTCTGTGCCTTTGTTAATCAGGTCATCAATTAATACCGCTATATAGGCTTCTGATCTTTTTAGTATGAAAGGTTCCTTTTCTTTTACTTTATTGTGGGCATTAATTCCTGCCATGAGTCCTTGGGCTGCGGCTTCTTCATAACCGGTTGTTCCGTTTATTTGCCCTGCAAAGTATAAGTTTTCCACTAGTTTGGTTTCTAGTGTTAATTTAAGTTGGGTTGGAGGAAAGAAATCGTATTCGATCGCATAACCAGGCCTAAACATTTTCGCATTTTCAAAACCTTGTATTTTTCTTATGGCTTTGTATTGCACATCTTCTGGTAATGAAGTGGAAAAACCATTGACATAAATCTCTACTGTATTCCATCCTTCTGGTTCTACAAAAATCTGATGCCTTTCTCTTTCCGCAAAGCGATTGATTTTATCCTCAATGGAGGGACAATATCTTGGGCCAAGGCCTTGTATTCTCCCATTAAACATGGGAGACCTGTCAAAACCAGTCTCAAGTGTTTCATGAACTTCCTTATTTGTATAGGTAATCCAACAGTTTTTTTGGTTTTTAATTGGTAATGTTTCGTCTGAATAACTGAATTTCTCTGGGTTTTCATCTCCTTCCTGAACTTCCATTCGAGAATAATCAAGACTTCTACCATCCACCCTAGGTGGTGTGCCAGTTTTCATTCTTCCTGATTCAAATCCAATACCGATGAGGTCTTCAGTTATACCTTTGGAGGCACCTTCACCGGTTCTTCCCCCTCCCATCTTCTTTTCACCAATATGTATTATTCCATTTAAGAATGTACCATTGGTCAAAACGACAGATTTACTTTTTATTTCTATGCCTAGCCCTGTTTTAACCCCTTCAATTTTCCCTTCTTTTACAATAAGACCGGTAATCATTTCTTGCCAAAAATCTAAATTTGGAGTTGCTTCGAGTGTTAGCCTCCATTCCTCCGCGAAGCGCATTCTGTCATTCTGACTTCTAGGAGACCACATTGCTGGACCTTTGGACCTGTTTAACATTCTAAATTGAATTGTAGATTTATCCGAAATAATTCCTGATTTACCTCCTAACGCATCAATTTCTCTTACTATTTGTCCTTTAGCAACACCTCCCATGGCTGGGTTACATGACATTTGTGCAATGGTGTTCATGTTCATGGTACACAATAAAACAGACGACCCCATCTTTGCTGCGGCTTGAGCTGCTTCGCAACCCGCATGTCCTGCACCTACTACTATTACATCGTATATTGGAAACATATTCGTTTTATCTAGTGTTCCACGTGAAACACTTGTCTGTGATTTATTGGTTCTATTTCACTGTTCCACGTGGAACAGTTGGTGTTTGGTATAATGAGAGTGATTGATTTTCTTCTTTTCTCATTTCCGCTTTGTCCGATTTGGTCTTGTCCTTATAGCCACAAAGATGTAGAAGCCCGTGGGCCAATACCCTTAATAACTCTTCCTTGTATTCGGTTTGTTGGTTTTTTGCGTTTTCCTTGACGCGGTCAATACTTATATATATATCCCCTTCAATTTCAGTCTTTTTCTCAGATTGGTCGAAGGTAACTATATCAGTATAAGTATCGTGATTCAGGTAGTTAATATTTATGTCTAACAAATATTCATCTGTGCAAAAAATGTAATTCAAAGTTATAATCTTGAATCCTTTATTGCTTGCAATTTGTTTGATCCAATCCTTTACCATTCTTTTACTGGTTAGGGATGATTTTATTTCTTCTTCAAAGAAATTAATAGCCATTTTAATTCATGTAAAAAGTGAGGGTAATCTTTCTGCCTTCTTTCTCAAATTCTACTTCATCACACAAATTCTTCATAATGAATACTCCCCTACCTCCTGACTTTTCTAAATTTTCTAAAGATGTAGGATCATTCAGGTGGTTATGATCAAAGCCTTCTCCATCATCTTGAATGATGAATTTTATTTGATCATCTAAGAAGATAAGTTCTAATCTGACAATTTTGTTTTTGTTAGTTTTATTCCCGTGCACAATGGCATTGTTCACACATTCCGTAACTGAAATCATGATATTGCCGTAGATATCGTCGTTAATCTGAAACTTCTCTCTAGCATTATCAATAAAACTCTCAACTATAGTAATATTTTCAATCAAAGATGGAATGGAAATTTTTATTGATTTCATCGATTTATTTGGCTTTTACCACGACTTTATTTTGTTATTCTCTAAACTTCTACTACTACAGGACAATGGTCAGAATGATGAATTCCTTGTAAAATGTTTACTTTTTTTACTTTGGCACTCATCGGTGGAGTAGTCATGTGATAATCTATTCTCCATCCTTTATTATTGGCTCTTGCATTGGCGCGGTAGCTCCACCAGCTGTATTGGTCAGGTTCTTGGTTCAATAACCTGAAACTGTCGTCAAAACCAGTGGAAGTGAATTTGTCCATCCATTCTCTTTCTTCCGGAAGAAAGCCAGATGTCTTTTTGTTGGCAACGGGATTATGAATATCTATCGGTTTGTGACATATATTGTAATCCCCACTTAAAATAAGATTAGGTCTTTGTTTTATCAAGTCTTGTGTGTAGCCATAGATGTCATCAAGGAATGCATATTTAAACTCCTGCCTTATTCCTCCTGTAGTTCCAGAGGGGAAATAGGCACACAGAAATGAAAAGTCTCCATAATCTGCCCTTATAGTCCTTCCCTCATCATCATAAGCTTGCATCCCTATTCCATACGCAATGTTTTCAGGCTTTTGCTTGCTTAAAATGGCTACTCCACTGTATCCCTTCTTTACTGCAGGATACCAGTAAACATGGTAACCCAAGTCTTCAAAAATAGAAACGTCTATTTGGCTTGCCATTGATTTCACCTCTTGTAACCCTATTATATCAGGATTTTCAGTTTCTAGCCACTCAGCAAAACCTTTTTTTAACGCCGCCCTAATTCCGTTAACATTGTAGGATATTATTTTCATTTAATATCTATTTCAAATTCATCTTCAAAATAATCCAAAACATGGATTTTTAACATCTTTTCTTGCTCTGCACTATCTAAATGAGGTAATTTCTTCAATAATTTCCAATGTGGCCAACCATCTTGGTCAATAAAATCTAAAGAGTAAAAACCTGAGAAACTTAATACTTTACATACTGCAATATGCATTAAATCTTGTTTTTCTTCCTTAGAAAAATTATGTGGTCCTTTTCCAAGTTCCTGCACTCCTATTATAAACAATACGGCATTTAGATCGGAGGGTTTTTTTCCAAATATATCCTGCAATCCAGTAAGAAGTTTTGACCACCTTCTTTCTAAATCCAGGTCTTTTTTTAGCAAAGCCATTTTTATTTCTTGTTTTTATTTGTTCTGTAATGCAACTCTTTTCATTAATTGAAATTTTTCTATAAATTGATACAGGCCATTTGATTACAAATATAACAGGTAAAATGGCTCGTCAATTATAAACAACCCATTTTAGGTATGCGTTTCAAATATTGGGAAGATTTTTTATCACTGGTACTGCCGGAAACGTGTTGTTTGTGCAAACGTAGTCTATTCCCATTTGAAGAGCAACTGTGTAAAATTTGTATTTCTCAGTTGCCAGTGACCAATTATCACCTGGTTCCTAAGGAAAATGATTTAAAAGTAAAACTTATGGGCCTTGCTCCTGTAGAAAGGGTGATGGCTTATCTCAGGTTTTCTAAAAAGGGTTTCAGTCAAAAACTTCTCCATCAAATTAAGTACAAAAACAAACCTGAGCTGGCAAGGGTTTTGGGATTACATTATGGCTACCTATTAAAAAAGAATGGTTTCATGAATAATTGGAGCCATGTAGTGCCTGTTCCTTTGCATGTAAGAAAGCAAGAAATTAGAGGGTACAATCAAAGTGAACAGTTTGCAAAAGGTATTGCTGAGGCATTGGAAATTGATTGTAGGGTGTTTTTGATTAGAAAACGGCCAACAGAAACACAAACGAATAAATCGAGAATTGAACGTTGGGACAATGTGTCAGCTGTTTTTGAAGCTTGCGCTACGGCAGAAATCAAAGGTAAAAAAATGCTCCTTGTAGACGATGTGATGACGACTGGTGCAACATTGGCCTCATGCGCCGTTTCGCTCAATAAATATCAGCCTGAGGCCATAGATTTGGCCGTGTTGGCTGCAGGTAACTGATTATTGTAACCTATTTAAATATTTCGTTTAATATTCCTGCAAGTCGGATCCCTCCTGCCAATAAACGAGCTTCAATAATAGGGTAATTGTGGTATCCATAGGCGTAGGACAATCGTTTGTTGTCTGGAAGGTCATAAATAGTCGAACGCAAATCTACTGCTTCTTGCAACCAATCTTCCATTGGATTGCTTTGGTACTTAGCAATGAGGCTCTTGTTAGCTCTCCTGTTTAGGTGTTGGGAAAGTTCCGTATAGCTAAGGTTTTTACCATCTATTATCTTGGAATCCCAAACAGTATGTAAGTTGGTATTTTGATTAAAATAGGTGACTTTCGCATCATTTCCACCCCTGTCTTCTCCAGTCCCTACGTGAAGGGGTTGGTGAAGATCGCCTACTAAATGAACGAGCATTTTAAGATAGGCTTTCTTTTCTTCTCTGTCGAGTTCGCCGTTTTTAAGTGCAGCGATAATCATTTTTGTCTTGCCAAAAGCATCTCCGGTTTTTTCCTGAATACTTGGATCATAGGATTGGCCGCTTTTAACAGTCAAATAATGCCAGGAATTTAGGCGATTATAGGATGGATCTGATTTGATTTCATCCATCCAGTTAGCGACCATTGCCAGAGATTCTGGTCCGAGTAGCTCTTTAATGTTTTTTGCTGCCTTTTTGCTAAGATGATAGGAGGCTATTTCTCCTACCACCCTATGGCCTGTTAGGCCCCAGCCAAATGAATTGAGGACTATTATGCCCATAAAAAAGGCTGTCAAAAACGATTTTTTCATTGCTATTGTTTATGTTATTGATGTTTTAATTCTTCCAGTGCTATAAAGGCCATTAAACCTGTACTAAGGCCTAAAGCATCTTCATCAATATCAAATGTTGGTGTATGTACGCTAGAAACAATACCTTTTGCTTCATTTCTGGTACCTAACCTGTAAAAACAGCCGTCAATTTCTTGGGTGTAGTAAGAAAAATCCTCTGCAGCCATCCAAATGTCAAGGTCTAAAACATTTTCTTTGCCCAAGTATTCCTCTGCTGCATCGATTGCTCTTTGCGTCAATTCAGGCTCATTTTTAAGAAATGGGTAACCGCTACGAATTTCAAATTCAACTTCACCACCCATGCCTTCAGCGATGCCTTGCGCTATTTTGACCATGTGACCATGTGCCTCTTTTCGCCAAACTTCATTCAAGGTCCTGAAAGTACCCTCAATGTTTACCTCATTTGGAATAACGTTGGTAGCTCCTTCGGCTATAACTCTTCCGAATGATAGTACTGAAGGGGTTTTAGGGTCTGCTTTTCTACTTACTACTTGCTGCAATGCTACCAAAATATGAGCACTGATCAAGATGGGATCTACTATGGTTTCTGGCATTGCCCCATGACCGCCCTTTCCTTTGACCTTTAGGTACAGTTCATCTGCACTGGCCATGTACATGCCTTTTCTAAAGCCTACTTTTCCAACAGGGATAAAAGGCATAACATGTTGACCTAGAATAGCGGTTGGAGATGGGTTTTGAAGCGCTCCATCTTTAATCATCATAGAAGCTCCACCAGGAATTTTCTCCTCACCTGGTTGAAAAAGCAATTTTATGGTACCCTCAAATTCATCCTTTAGCTCGTTCAGTATTTTTGCAGTACCTAGCAGAGATGAGGTATGGACATCGTGGCCACATGCATGCATTACACCAGGGTTGGTGGATTTGTAGGGAACATCATTGGCTTCTAGGATAGGAAGGGCATCCATATCCCCTCTTAAGGCGATTATCTTTTTAGCAGGATTTTTACCTTCTATGATAACAACTAGACCTGTATCTGCTTTGAACTCGATGTTGGTCAAGCCATATTCACGTAATTTTGTTTCAACGAATGCCACGGTATTGGTTTCCTGAAAGGATAACTCTGGGTTGGCATGTAAATGTCTTCTTGTGGCAATAACTTCCGATTTATATTTTTCGGATAGCTGGTGTATTTTATCTTTCAACATTGTCAATATTTTCTCCTTCTTTACTTTCTTCAGTGAATTTCAAAAACCTTCCTCTAATAATACGAGAGGTTGGAAACACAACATTCATTTTTTCATATGTGGCCAATGCTTCAATTTTATTAATGAAGCGTCCAACCTTTACCAAATACCTGGGTTGTTCGTATTCCATATAGGTTTGGGTTTTTGGAAATTCCGAATAAGCCTCATTTCTGATCTCGAATGCCTTCTCCCTATCAACACCACTGTATATCAGTATTGTAAATCCATTGGCAAATAACTCCTTGTTGTTTTCCTGAGCGATCTGGTTTATTCTTCTATTGAGGTCTGAGTCAATAGCAGAAGCACTACTACTTTCTGTAGAAAAACTTTCCGGTTCAGGAAGTTCTGCAAACTGCACTCTGCTCTCTTGCAGGTCTTCGGTATAATTGTTGTACCGATCGATGTTTCCACCGCTTTTCCGGATATTGATAATGCCACAGCTGCTTAAAACAAGCAAAGACAAAAGGTATACATTAAGTTTTTTAAACATGATAAAGGTATTTAATCTTCAATTATCACACATTTGGCATCAGAAATATCCTCTTCTACACTTTTATATTTTACATCCTTCTTCATATTACCATTGGCATACTTTACGGTGACACGATCATTTCGACCATACACCTTGTCTGATTTCCTAGGTTTTACCGGATCTTTGCTCACTGCTGGCCTGCTGTTTGCAATTGCTGCTCTTTGACCACTTTGGTTACCAAGGGTGTTGCCTGCTTCCTCTTTGGATGCAGTAACTCTCGGTTCTGATCCTTGTTGACTTTGGGCCACCTTGACCTGATCAGGATCCTGTTTGGGCAGGTCAGACTTCGATATAAAGGAAACAATGTCATCGTTAAGCTTACCAAGGAAGCGTTTGAACATTTCAAATGCTTCAAATTTGTAAATCAACAAGGGATCTTTTTGCTCATAAACAGCATTTTGAACCGATTGTTTCAGATCATCCATATCTCTCAAATGTTCTTTCCAGTTCTGATCGATAATGGCCAGTGTTACTGTTTTTTCTATGGCCCGAATAAGGTCCCTTCCTTCATTGTTAATAGTCGATTCCAAGTTGATCACCACACCTATCTGCTTGATGCCATCTGATATCGGTACCATTATTTCCTTAACGGTTGCCCCTCTATTCTTTTGTACATCTTTAAGAATTGGAATGGCTCTTTCAAGAATGACATTGTTCTTGCGGGTATAACTCTTATAGGCTTTGTCGAAAAGTATTTTGGTCAATGTAACATTGTCCTTCTCTTTTAGCTCAGCCGCTGTAAACTGATGGTCTATACCCAAAGAACTAAAGATGTTCATCCTTAGATTATCCAGGTCATCAGTGGCTTTGCCCATTTGAATGAGGTCTTCACAAACATCATACATAATGTTAAGGATGTCAAGCTCTAGCCTATCACCTACCAAGGCGTTTTTCCTTCTTCTATAAACAACTTCCCGTTGGCTATTCATGACATCATCATACTCCAACAGTCTTTTCCTAACACCAAAGTTGTTTTCTTCAACTTTACGTTGTGCTCTTTCAATTGATTTGGTAATCATAGAATGCTGAATCACTTCACCTTCTTCCAGTCCCATTCGGTCCATTAGTTTGGCAATTCTTTCTGATCCAAACAAACGCATGAGGTTGTCTTCTAGAGAAACAAAAAATTGAGTAGACCCCGGATCTCCTTGCCTTCCTGACCTACCGCGTAACTGACGGTCAACACGTCTGGATTCATGTCTTTCTGTACCAACTATGGCCAGTCCTCCCGCTTCTTTGGATTCAGCGGAAAGTTTAATATCTGTACCCCTACCTGCCATATTTGTGGCTATGGTTACGGTTTTGGCTTTACCAGCTTCTGCTACAACATCTGCCTCACGCGCATGTTGCTTGGCATTAAGGACCTGGTGCTTGATTTTTCTTATGGTAAGCATCCTACTGAGTAATTCAGAGATTTCTACCGAAGTTGTACCCACTAGTACAGGTCGGTTGGCTTCTGTGAGCTCGTTGATCTCATCTACTACAGCATTGAATTTTTCACGTACGGTTTTGTATACTTTGTCTTGGTGGTCCTTTCGCTGGATAGGTTTATTTGTAGGGATTACCACTACATCAAGTTTGTAAATCTCCCAGAACTCACCAGCTTCTGTTTCTGCAGTACCAGTCATACCCGAAAGTTTATGGTACATTCTGAAATAATTCTGCAAAGTAATAGTGGCATAGGTTTGGGTAGCATCCTCAACCTTTACGTTTTCTTTGGCTTCAATAGCTTGATGGAGTCCGTCAGAATACCTACGGCCTTCCATTACCCTACCTGTTTGCTCATCTACTATTTTTACTTTTCCGTCCACCAAGATGTATTCGGTGTCCTTTTCAAACATACAGTAGGACTTAAGCAATTGGTTGACTGTATGGATTCTTTGGGATTTCACCCCATAATCTTTAATAAGCTCTTCTTTCCTGACCAATTTTTCATGGTCTTCTATGGCTTCATCTTTTTCCAGTTCGGCTATTTCCATTCCGATGTCTGGCAAGATAAAGAAGCTATTGTTTTCATTCTTTTTGGTAATGACCTCAATACCGTTGTCTGTAAGGTCTACACTGTTTGATTTTTCATCAATGGTAAACAATAGCGGCTCATCTGCTTCAGGCATGTTACGCTTATTGTCCTGAAGGTAATGGTTTTCGGTTTTTTGTAGGATAACCCTAACACCCGGTTCAGAGAGGTACTTGATCAATGGCTTGTACTTGGGAAGTCCTCTGAAAGCTCGGAACAAGGACAGTCCTCCATCTTTGGTATTGCCTTCTTTGATAAGCTTCTTGGCTTCTGTCAAGTAATTTTGGACCAGTTTTCTTTGCTCATCCACCAAAGTAGAAACCCTGGGTTTCATTTCATAAAACTCATGTTCCCCTCCTCTTGGTACTGGACCTGAAATTATTAGAGGAGTCCTGGCATCATCAATAAGGACAGAATCGACTTCATCTATCATGGCAAAATGATGTTTGCCTTGAACCAGGTCTTTGGAATCCCTGGCCATATTGTCTCTTAAGTAGTCAAAACCAAATTCATTGTTGGTTCCATAGACAATATCTGCTTGATAAGCCGTCTTTCTGGCTTCAGAGTTTGGTTTGTATTTGTCTATACAATCCACTTTCAATCCGTGGAATTCAAAAATTGGTGCATTCCATTCCGAATCTCGTTTGGCCAGGTAATCATTGACCGTAACAATATGAACACCTCTACCCGCTAGCGCGTTTAGGTAAGCAGGTAATGTAGACACCAATGTTTTTCCCTCACCAGTTGCCATTTCAGCAATATTTCCTCTGTGTAAGGCTACTCCACCGAGTAACTGTACATCGTAGTGAACCATTGCCCAGGTAACTTCTACTCCTGCAGCAGTCCAGGTATTTTTCCAAGTGGCTTGCTCTCCTTCTAACACCACATAGGATTTTGAAGCTGCCATTGTTTGGTCATGCAGATTGGCCGTAACGGTCAACTGGCCGTTTTCTTTTAAGCGACGAGCGGTTTCTTTTACTACTGCAAATGCCCTTGGTAAAACCTTTTCAAGACTTACTTCCAGGGCCTCATCCCTTTCTTTCTCTACTACATCTATTTGGTTGAATAGCGCATCTTTGGCTTGTACTTCTTCTGGGTTTAACTTGTCTATCTCGATTCGTAATTCAGAAATGCGGTCATCGAATGACTTGAGGTCTTCATTGATCAAATCTTTTATTTTGGTTGTTTCATTTCTCAACTCATCATCGGAAATATTGGCCAATTGATCAAATGCGGCATTAACTAGTGTTACGACAGGGCTTAAGGCTTTAATGTCTCTGTCGGACTTCGTTCCGAAGACTTTTGCTAACCCTTTTGCTATTGATTCTAACATATTATTTTAAATACTTTTTCTCTTAGGCTAATTAATTGTATTCTTAAACTGCGGCAGATGGTTCTTTGACGGATATAGTACCACTGAAGACCTGTTCAGCTGGACCAGTCAATACTATTTCCTGAAAAATATCATCTTCACTTTTATTATAACTCACCTGAAGATTGCCACCAGGGGTTTGAATATTTATCTTATTTTTTTGTTCTTTTTCTCCATATACCAAAGCACAAGCTGTAACGCCAGTACCACATGATAGGGTCTCGTCTTCCACACCTCGTTCATAGGTTCTCACCATGATCGTATCCTCCGAAAGGACAGAAATAAAATTCACATTGGTGCCCTCAGGATATTTCACATTGTCATTTCTAATTGCTCTTCCTGTGCCAACAACATCAAATGATTCGATTTCATTAACAAAACGCATGTGATGCGGTGAGCCGGTATTCGCAAAGAAATCCTTACCAATATACGCTATTTCTTTCACGTCCCCCATTCTCAAAGCTACGCTATTACCGGTAATTTTAGCGGTATGGGCGCCATCAATTGCAAGAAATGAGGTTGCATGATCGATTATACCCAGAAAGGAGGCAAAAGCTACTGCACACCTGGCACCATTTCCACACATACTCTGCGATCCGTCGGCGTTATAATAGCACATTTCAAAATCATAACCCGCATGTTCTTTGATTAGGATTAGCCCATCTGCACCTATGCCAAACTTCCTATGGCAAAGTTGCTGAATATAAGGTATAGGATCCGGACCCAATGAAAATGACCTTCCATCGATCATAATGAAATCATTGCCTGTCCCCTGGTATTTATAGAAATTGATATCCATTTGATTTTAAATAAGTTACCTTCTGATCTGGTTGCATCAACTGGACAGAAAGGCTTAAGCAGTCCTGTCGATAGAGTACAAAAATCCAACCAACACCAAAATGAAATACAAAAATAAACAACTTGGCCGAATTTACGGGCTTATATTCAATTAACTACAGGATTTCCTGTCAAGACTGACAAAACGACTTATAAAAGGTAGTGATTTGTTAAATTGCACCTGCTGTCAATGGTGGTATTTATTTAGCCTTTCATTTGGCTCTAATTATGAAAGCACCTATAAAATTTATTTTCCTTGTCTGGTTGGGTAGCTATAAAACGTAAATTCTAATCGATTATATCCATATAGCTTTAGTAAATTAGTAACGTTAAAGGTTTATAGAAACAAAAAACTTAATTTAAGCCTATGAAAATAGCCGTATTTAGTACCAAGTCTTACGATCAAGAATACTTTGAAAAGTATAGTAATAGAAATGCCTATACTTTTTCTTTTTTTGAGACTGTCCTTAATAAGTCAACAGCTAATTTATCCGCAGGATTTGATGTAATTTGTGCTTTTGTCAATGACCAAGTAGACAAGGATACCATTGAAATCCTTGCTAAAAATGGTGTAAAATTGATCGCTATGCGCTGCGCAGGCTTCAATAATGTAGACCTGCAATCGGCTAAAGACCATGGGATAAAAGTGGTTCGTGTTCCGGCCTATTCACCGGAAGCTGTAGCGGAACATTCCGTGGCATTGATCCAGACTTTAAATAGAAAAACCCATAAAGCATACAATAGGGTTCGCGAGGGTAATTTTTCCTTAAAAAACCTGATTGGCTTTAACCTTCATGGTAAAACCGTGGGGGTCCTAGGAACTGGGCAGATTGGAATAGCATTCTGCAGGATTATGAAAGGGTTTGGCTGTAAAGTATTAGCCTATGACATTAAGGAATCTGAAGAATTGGTGGCCATGGGAGTACAATACTTGCCAATCGATGAAGTATTTAAACAAGCTAACATTTTATCTTTACACTGTCCACTTACGCCGGAAACCAAACATATGGTGAATAAAAGCTCGCTGGCAAAAATGAAAGACGGCGTAATGATCATTAATACGAGTAGAGGGGCGCTTATAAATACAGCGGATGCCATTGATGGCCTGGTAGAAAAAAAGATTGGTTATTTGGGGATTGATGTTTATGAACAGGAAGAAAAGCTGTTTTTTGAAGATTTGTCAGAGAGCATCATTCCAGATGATTATATCTTACGGTTAAATAGTTTCCCGAATGTGCTGATTACCTCTCATCAGGCTTATTTTACAAAGGAAGCCATGGACCAAATTACCCTTATCACGCTGGATAATATCCATGCCTTTGAAAAGAATGAGAAATTGGAAAACGAGGTTTCCTAAACCGTCGTCGATTTCCATAGTTATCAATAGGCATTTTCACGAGGGTTTAGTGGACTAGCTACCAGTTGTATGGTGAATAATATTCGTGATGTTACTAATTAGGCGGCATAGGTTTAAACATGTTTCCATTGATAGTTGTTTAGCAGTTTTACACATTTTAAAACTAAGATTGTCCCTTCAATATTCATGGCAATAAATATCCATTCATGAAACTAGATTACGACTATATTATTGCGGGTTCTGGATTAGCGGGATTAAGTTTATTGCACAGGCTTCTGTTGGATAAGGACTTGCAAAAGAAAAAAATCCTGGTCATTGATAAAGTCCGAAAGACTGACAATGACAGAACCTGGTGTTTTTGGGAAAAAGGTAAAGGTATATTTGAACGGATCGTCCATCACCAATGGGATACTTTACAGTTTTTTTCTCCTGAGGTATCAAAAATCTTTGAACTTAAAAAGTACAAATATAAAATGATTCAGGCGGGTGATTTTTATTCGCTTGTTCTGAATCAAGCTTCCGGATTTGAAAATGTTACCTTCAAAACAGAGGCTATTCTGGACATGGAGGTAAAGGATGGTAAAGCCATTCTTAAAACGGAAAAAGGACAATATTCAGGACAGTTTATTTTTAATTCTACTGGCTTGTTTAATCCTGAAATGAACACCCAAAATACCTTACTACAGCATTTCATGGGTTGGTTCATCAAGACGGATTCACCTGTTTTCAATGATAAAGTTGGGACTTTGATGGATTTCAGGTTGGATCAATCCCACGGCACCACCTTTATGTATGTATTGCCAACGAGTACCACAGAAGCCTTGATTGAATATACTTTATTTAGTGAAAGTACGCTCGATAAGGAAGATTATCAGGTGGCACTTAAGGAGTATATTAAGAAGAAGCTAAAAATCAAGACCTACGAGCTAACACACGAGGAATTTGGGGTAATTCCCATGTCTTTGGCCAAATTTTCACCTATAGTAAAGCAGGAGCATAGGATTGTGAATATAGGAACCGCCGGTGGTTTTACAAAAGCCAGTACTGGATATACTTTTCAATTTGTTCAAAAAAACGTTTCACAAATTGTAAATGAACTAAAGCACAATCATTCACCTGCAATCAATCTGACCTGGAAAAATAGCATTTATGCTTGGTATGACAGGACTTTACTCGATGTGTTGCTTTCAAAAAAGGCAACTGGTAGGGCAATTTTCGAAAGTTTATTCAAGAAAAATCCGCCTGAGAAAATCTTATCCTTCCTTGATAACGACAGTAATTTTTGGGATGAGTTTAAAATCAGGAACAGTGTTCCACTATTAGCATTTATGTCTTCTGGTATGCGGCAGCTATTTTTCAAAAACAATGTAAAATCTAAAAACTAAAGCATTGGAATAATGGACACAAATTAACTGCGCTTCGTCTTGTGAATGGTGTTATGTGCATCGCAGTGAAAAACCTGGCTGTTGGCCTGATTTTGAACATTCGCAGAACCATTTATCTTGTTTAATCTTATTGGCTGCCCAATAAGGGTTGTATTCCGTTTAATTTAAGGACATCAATAATGAAAATAATATTATCATTTATTGCATTGCTATTTTTGAGTTCTTGTATACCTGAAGGGCAAGAAACGGGAAGGTACCAATTAACAAATGAAGAAGAGCTAACCATCCCCTATTTAGCGGAGGAAATCGTAGCTTTTAGCTATTCCAATGGTTTTGAATTTGATCTGAAGGTTAGTAGCAAAGACAGCAAAATTCAAAAATCTGAGACGCATCATGCCGGAGATAATTATTTCACCTATGAAACACTGACGACAACACTTAAAAGTAATGTTCCAGAGTTAACCATTGCGTTGACTGTTTTTCCATTGGCATATAGTCCGTTAATGTCAGTTGAGATAAACGGTTATTTTTTTGAAATAGACCTGAGTACACCTCCTGAATGGGAAAAATTGATCCTTGGTGAAAAAGAATACGACAATGTTTATCAGGCCGTATCCAAGGATTCGGATGCTGAAATAATTAAGCCTGAGAAGGTTTATTTTTCTAAAGAGACGGGTATAATTCAAATAATAATGACCAACGATGAAAAATTCACAGTTAAGGATGAGAATTAACTTTTGCGTAATCCTATTAATTTTTGCCAGTTGTGTAGAAGAACCTTGTTTAGACATTCCAGAACTGGAACGAAGGCTAACGGATATTAAGGAATGGGAGGTTAAGGATACTATTGGAAACCAGACAATAATAGATTCCAATGGAATCCCACAAACCTTAATCATGAGCAGTTTAGATTCGTTTTATCATGAGAACATTGTGGAAGATGATTGTGGGAATATTTTTGGAAGTTATTATTTTTCCATTCAATACAATACCTCTTTTTCCCCTCTTCACTTAATGGTAGACATTCAAGGGTCGGGCATATCGGAGGATGGGTATAACCTTAGGCTTACTGTTACGAACACCAACGGTGTTTCCGTCAAATCTTCAACCTATGATTTCGTTACTGAAACATCCAGGGATGACAATGCTGTTATTACAACGGTAGAAGGTTTTCAAAGTGCTGGCATATTGTACAGCGATGTCCTAAAATTTACTTTTAAGGATTCAATGTTGCCAAATGAAATCAAAACGGTTTACTATGCCAAAGGCCAAGGTATTGTAAAATTTTCCGAGCAAAATGGGAATGAATTTGTAATCAGTAACGCGTAAAACTTGGACCAGTTTGCTAGGCGTTTAGTAGATTCAGGTAAAGTCTCTCTGTATAAAAAAAGGCCTGTAAATATCTTATCTACAGGCCTTTTGTATTTAATGAAAAGAACTATTTATTTATCATTTCCATAGATGTTATACTCATACCTACTGATTCTGCTTCATTAAGTGCTTCTGTCACGATATAAAGATCTTGAAAATCTGCAGGTACATCGTCATTAAACTTTAATTCGATGATTTGGGCGTCCATGTCTTCTTCAGCATTCTTTCTTATTACTATCTGGCCGATAACTTTTCCTTCTGAACTACCTGAACGAGCTTCTAATTGATAGCCATAGTCGAAAGGACGCTGAGAACTTACTGCAAAATTAATTCCCTCCAAACCAGTAAGGTCAATGTTTTTAAGCATAAAATAACCTCTACCCAAAGGCGAAGATAAAGTCTGCTGACCATTTTTATTGCCTGTGTTATAGCCAAAGTAATCATCAAGTTCCCCTAAATTAATATTACTATTTCTAAGAAATACAGTTTTTGATGTACTAAGTGGTTTAATATTATTGCCTCCTTTGTCTGTAAAGCTTGCATTTAAAAGCATGACCCCATTATTGACCACTTTTTTGCCCTGGAGTGGGTCCAGTTGACCCGAAGCAGGTAGAGATGGCTCTTGGTTTTCCAATCCATTTAGCGAAAGGACAAAGGCAACAATTTTCCTTGCATCTCCTTCTTTTAAGGTAGGGTTAGCAGGCATCATTGTTTCTCCCCAAACGCCAGAGCCACCTTTTATGATTTTATTTATTAATTTATCCACTGCTCCAGGTGAATCAGCATATTTCTTAGCAACATCAGTATAACCAGGGCCTACCGATTTGCCATCGATTTGGTGGCAGCTTTTACAAGTAAGTGATTCCATAAGGCTTTTCCCAGCCATGGCTTCAGACATAACCTGGTGTCCTAAGGCTGCTTCTGCTTTGTCAAAACCTTCGATATAATCTGCAGAAAGGTAAAGGGACGAAAGATCTTCTCCAGCTGACGGATCATCTGGGTCGTTGACCGTTACTTCGTAGTTAACCTTTTCATTAGGGAAGTAAAAACTACCGTTGCCTGCAAATGACACTTTTATACTAGGTGCTATATTGCCTGCATATACATTGATGGTTTTGCTTTTTACAGGTTTACTTTCAGTATCAGATACGGTTACAGAGATGTCATAATCTCCTACTTTGTCAAAAGTATAAGTAAGCTCAGGAACTTTAGTTTCCATTGTTTGTCCATTCCCCAAATCCCATAGATAGTTTAATGCATCGTTTTCAGGATCTTTTACTGATGTCGTTAATTTCACTTCCAATGGAAGGCTTCCTGAGGTTTTGTCCGCAGCAATGGCGGCAATTACTGGTGCCCTGTTACCTGGGTTATAATTAATTACTGAGAGGGCAGCATCGTCATTGGCACTAAACCAGCCTTTGCCATATTCAAGCAAATAAAGTTTTCCATTAGGCCCCATTTCCATGTCTATAAGGGCATTGTGCCTCACACCTTCCATGAAAGGTTCCATTTTTAGATAATCTCCATTTTGATCCATGGTCACTACTTTAATCCACCCCCTTATCCAGTCGTAAATAAACAGTTTACCGTCATAATAGCTTGGTAATCCACCGCCATCAGGATAAAGGTCTGAATAGTATACAGGACCTGCCATGGCATTTCTACCTCCCGTTCCTACCTCAGGAAACTCTTCTGATTCATCATAAGGGTAGTAAATAAATGCTGGCTGTGCTGGTGGCAGGTTATTTATACCCGTATTATTTCTTGAGTTGTTAACCGGTTTGGCTGGGTCAAACGTGTTTTTACTTTCACCTGTATTAAAGTCAATAGCGGTATAAGGGTAATTGTTCCCTACAAAGAAAGGCCAGCCAAAGTATCCTGCTTTTTTTGCTTGGTTGACTTCATCGTAACCTTTAGAGCCTCTTACTCCAAATTGGTCTTCCCTTGCATCAGGCCCTACTTCACCCCAATATAGAAAGCCTGTTTTCTGATCGACAGTAATCCTATAAGGGTTACGGTTTCCTTGAACATAGATTTCAGGTTTGGTTTTATCCGTTCCTTCAGGGTAAAGGTTTCCTTCAGGAATACTGTAGGAACCATCTTCATTTACCTTTATTCGAAGAATCTTACCTCTGAGATCATTGGTGTTTCCTGAGGATCTCGCCGCATCGTATTGTTCAAACCCTGGTCTATCATCTAAAGGACCATAGCCTTTTAATGTATATTCCTGGTTGGGTTGATTGAAAGGAGTAGAATTATCACCTGCAGAAACATACAGCAATCCATTGCTATCAAAAGCAATAGAGCCTCCTGTGTGACAGCAAATACCTCTTTGCGAATAAAACTGTAGGATTACCTGCTCAGTGTCCATTTTCCACTCGTCATTTTCGAACTTAAAGCGGGAAAGTCTATTAACCGATTCCCCCGTTGGGCTGTAGAAAACGTAAACCCAATGGTTGTTTGCAAAATCAGGGTCTGCTTGAATTCCCATCAGCCCTTCTTCGGCATTTACTTTTGGGACATCTGTCTGCCAGTAAACATCAAGGTGGGCAATTTTACTTGTTTCGGTGGCTCCATTTTTATAAAGTAGGATTTCTCCTCTTCTTTGAGAGACTAAAACATCCAGGTTTGGTAAAATGGTCATTTCAGTAGGTTCCTTGAATTGTCCTACCACTAGGTTTTCCTTTTCAAAACGGTCAGCATCGGGTACTATTTTGCTCTTTACATTGGTGTAATCAAGTGATTTATTGTCTCCGATTGCATACTTTATTCCTTCCAGAAGATGCTTTTGAAAGAGTTCTTCTTTATAGGTGGCTTTTGTATGGCCTCCACCGGTATAAAAAGCGCGGCCACCGTCATAATCATGGTACCATGCTATAGGATGCGCTCCCATGTCCTCGCCACCTTGATAGCTATTCTCATCCAATGTTATTAAGACATTGACTTCCGAATTTAAATTTTTGTAACTGTACCACTCATCTGTTCTCGTCCATTTTTCAGGTAGAAATGAAGTACTAGGATTGGTTCTATCTATGACATCCAAATCCCCTTGTTGCACATTGGGATGTGGGTCGTTTATCCCTGGGTGGTCTACAAAATAGCCACCGACCATTTTACCATACCAGTTCCAGTCGTATTCGGTATCGGCGGCAGCATGGATTCCTACGAACCCTCCTCCAGCTTGGATGTAGCGCTCAAATACAGCTTGTTGGTTGTTATCTAATACATCACCGGTAGTATTTAGGAAGATTACAGCGCTGTAGTCTTTCAACAATTCTTCGGAAAACATATCAGCATTTTCGGTGCTTTCTACCAAAAAGTCATTTTGTTTACCTAATTCGGTGATGGCCTGAATTCCTTCCGGTATGGATTCATGATAGAACCCATCGGTTTTGGAAAAAACGAGTACTTTTGGCTCTTGGGGTCTACTGTTACAGGCTCCTAGTAGGAGCATTGCAAATATTAGGGAACAAAATCCCTTGATGACACTATTATTGGACATAGGTTAATTTTTATTTTGCAGCAATATAATGAATATCTTTTTTTGCCTTGACCATTTGTAAATATTTTAGGTTCAAATAGCAATTATATAGGAGACTCTTATTATTGAAACCAATAAATGAAGTAGCTATTGGGCGAAAAAATAATAGATGAAGAAAAAGTTTAAAGCACTGGAAGAAATTTTGTTCATCGTCATTGCCATAGAATGGTTGGCATATTTGTTTGGGTCTTTAATAATTAGGCTAAACCAGATGTAAAAGTAAATTACCAAAGGAGTAGTGCTGCCAAGAAACCACCAAATAGCCCAATCGGCATGGATATGTGCAAAATACCAAATGAATGCAATTCCAGAGACTAAAAACCAAATGGCGGCAAAGTAAAAGGTACCCTTTATTCCCAATTTTAAACTAAGGGTAATGTCTCCCCGCTTTTGGTCCTCCTCATGCTGGTAAACCTGCGTCAACGGATAGGATCCCAAAAGTAATAAGGTGGTAATAAGTGCAGGAGACAATACTTCCCATTCTAATAGTAGGCTAAAGTCCCCATCCAAAAAGCCAATAACACACATCGCAAAAGTAAATGCCCCCTGAAAAAACCCAGCAGTAATCCAACTTAGGTAGGGGTATTTTTTTAAACGAACGGCCGGATGACTGTAAGCCATGGACACTAGACCGTAAATGAGTACCATAGCGAAAAAGAGACTGTTAATAAATAATGCCCCTATAAGCGCTATTCCAAAAAATGCCAGCGAAAGATAATAGAGTCCTAGGGTAACTTTCTTCGGGTTTTTTAGCCCGCCAATACTTTTTTCATCTTTGTCAAAATAGCTGTTATAGCCATTGCTAGAAGGGTAAAGGAATAGGTGCAAAATTACCCCCACTGCTATTATATTTACAATTGGCACATCAGTTGCTGAGGAAAGTGCAAACCAAAACACAGGCATTAGGTAATAAGAGAATGGAATTCGAAGGTGTTCCCAGCTGGATTTTTTAAACATATATTTAATGCGAGATAACAATTCGCTTTGTCATTGGTTTTTTACTTATCTTGAAATGTACTATAAATTAAAGCTAAACTAAAATCAATGAACAGCCAAATAAAGAGCATAGGGCTTGCAAGCCCCGGGAAAGCTATAGAACAGGAAATGATATGCCGTTTTATGCAAAAAGCTCATGGTTTGGATGCCAAGGAAAGTAGGAAGTTATCCTTTATTTACCGAAAATCTGGGATAGCTCAAAGGTACAGCGCACTTAATGACTTTAATTTTAGTGATCCTCAAAACTTCAATTTTTTTCCAAAAAATGATCGGCTTGAGCCCTTTCCTGATACATTAAGTAGGATGGAGGTTTTTAAAAAGGTAGCCCCTGAATTGGCCATCGAGGCCATAGAAACTTGCCTGGCCAATTCCGATGAGAAACCAGAAGCTATTACCCATCTAATTTTAATATCATGCACAGGGATGTATGCCCCAGGGGTGGAATTGGATATAATTAACAGGCTTGGTCTATCGAACACCGTAGAGCGTTACGCAATTCATTTTATGGGTTGCTATGCAGCATTTAATGGAATTAAGATGGCAGACAGAATTTGTAAAAGTGAACCCTCCGCAAAGGTGCTAATAGTTGGCGTAGAGCTTTGTACCATTCACTTTCAGAAGGAATACAATGAAGACAATGTACTTGCCAATGCCATTTTTGGAGATGGTGCCGCTGCAGTTCTTATCCAGCAGGGTGAGCAAGGGATGCACATCGAAAATTACCAATCTAATATAATTCCTGATGGTGCCGATGACATGGCATGGTCCATAGGAAACTTTGGCTTTCAAATGAAGTTGAGCAAGTACATACCCAATTTATTGGAAAGAGGAATAAAGGATTTTGCTGATGGACTGGAGGAGCAATTTGGGCTTTCAACTATTAAACATTTTGCCATTCACCCAGGAGGAAAACAAATTTTAAACAAAATCGAAAACGCTTTCGGTATAGAGGTAAGCCAAAACCAACATGCGCACAATATTTTGAAGGATTTTGGAAATATGTCATCTGTTACCATACTTTTTGTTTTGGAGGCGGTATTAAAGGATCCATCCATAAAAGGAAAAGTGCTGGCAATGGGATTTGGACCTGGATTAACTTTAGAAAGCCTACTAATAGACAAGTCATGAATAAATTTCTGCACCGAAGTGAAGAAAAAGAAAAAATGGATGACCTGGCCTGTAGTGGTCAGGAGTTAGCTCAGACATTAAAGGAATTACGAACGATTAATAAACTTTTGGGAGGAAACAACGTGACCACCTCCGGCCTTACTATTTTAATGGGGTCTTCACCAAAACAGTCCGCAACCATTGTTGACCTAGGTTGTGGCGGAGGAGATATGGCCATACACATTAATAAATGGGCAATAAATAAAGGGTTAAAATTACAGGTTATAGGAGTCGACGCCAACCCAAATATCATAGAACTGGCCAAGGATAAGGCAAAAAATGAAAACATGCCCATTGAATTTTTAGTGGGGAATGTTTTTGATCCAGCTTATATTAAAAATACTGTGGACATTCAAACCTGTACCTTGTTTACCCACCATTTTACTAATGAGGAACTTGTACACATTTTTAAAAACCTCAAAAGCAAAACCCGAGTTGGTTTTGTAATCAATGATCTACACAGAAATTTTTTAGCCTATTATGCTATTAAATGGTTAACAAAAGCTTTTTCTAAGTCCAATATGGTAAAAAATGATGCCCCTCTATCTGTTTTAAGAGCCTTCAAAAAGAAGGATTGGGAATTGATTTTAAAAGCCTCTGGAATTAAGAAATTTAAGATTTCATGGCATTGGGCATTTAGATGGCAAGTTATTTGCTGGATCTGATAATTATATTTTGAATTTTTAATTATTACGAAAAAGAAAAAATTAATTATGGAATTTGATGCCAATTCTCTGGAAGGGATTTTACAGACTGTGACACCTTTAATTCTGCTTGCAATCAAAAGTATTTTGATTGCAGGTATCGTTTATTTTGTTGGTAAATGGGTCATAGGTTTAGTAATAAAAGCTGTAGACAAAATTTTTAAAAAATCTGATATAGACGCTTCTCTATCTAGCTTTTTGAAGAGTTTTATTAGAGGTCTTTTATATGTTTTATTAATACTGGCCGTGCTTGCTACCTTAGGAGTAGAAGTAACTGCTTTCATTGCCGTGTTAGGTGCTGCGGGTTTGGCTATAGGATTGGCGCTACAAGGTTCTCTTGCCAATTTTGCTGGAGGCGTACTGATACTGGTATTTAAACCTTTTAAGATTGGAGATACTGTAGAAGCTCAGGGAATTCTTGGTTCAGTAGAAAAAATTGATATTTTGTATACTACCGTTAGACAATTTGACAATAAGGTAGTCACTGTTCCTAATGGAAATCTAGCGAACAATAACATTATAAATTTTTCTGAAAAACCAACCAGAAGAGTGGAAATGTCTGTGGGTGTGGCTTATGGCACGGATTTGAAAGTGACGAGAAAAATTATATTAGATACTTTGAAAAAAGACGAAAGAATTCACGCCGACCCAGCTCCTGTAGTTTACTTCACAAATTTTGGTGATAACTCTTTGGATCTTTCGGTAAGGTGTTGGTCAGATGCTGGTGATTTGTGGCCAGTTTTTTGGGATAACATGGAAAACATTAAGGAAGCTTTAGAAGAAAGAGATATTGAAGTACCATTTCCTCAGAGAGATGTGCATCACTTTTTTCCTGAAGGTAAACCGGAATTAAAAAGTGTAGAAAAAAAATAGGAAAAAAATGCCGGAGTCTCAGTTACTACCAAGTTGTTGAGACTCCGGACAAACCCTACATTAAAAAATAACCAACTATCTACAATCAATCTTCCTCACACAAAAATAATTACTAAAAATAAGTTTCTTATAATCAGCTGCACCCCAGGGATTCAAAGCTGACTATTTTATTTTTATAAGTATCGGTACTAATTTGTAAGCTTCCTTCTATTGGATCATATGATCCTGATTCAATGCACTGCTGCATGTACTTAAAAGGTTGTACTATTTCAAATGTTGTTTTACCGTAATCTTGAGCGGTCAAAGAACCATTTCCTTTCAAGTAAATCCTGAAACCTTCATTTGCTGTTGAAAGCTCTAATTCTCTGATATAGCTCTGGTCTAAATTAAATTCATGACCATTCAAGTTAGTCATTTTGAAATTTGACACACTTGAGGAAAAGCTTAAGGTTCTAGTGCTTGCATCATATCCCAAATTTTCTAGTTTTCTCTGCCCATTCATTTTATGGCCGTTTAAAGAGAAATCTTCGAAATCTATGGTCAGTAAGCTTCCTTTACTCAATATCCCACCTGAATAGGTGATTTTTAAATTACCAGCCCTTTCCAAGCCAGAGTCACTTATGCAACCACTGCCAAAATCAACTTTTACTTGACCAATTTTATCGTCTCTTGTAATAATTGTTCCCGGGCAGCTTAACTCATCCAATAACGGTATCAATCGTTGTTGGCTAAGATCTTGTTGCATGGTGGACATTACCATCAAATCAACCTCTTCCATAAGCCCCATCATTTCAGAAATTTCTTCTGAAGAAATGGTTTTACTATCAATCGGTGCCAAATCCTCTTGATCCGAAGTCACACAAGAGACTGCTGTAAAAAGCAATCCAATTGCGAAGCTATTGATCAAATATGTTTTCGGATTATTCATGATATAATTGATACTCAAATCTTTGTTTTGCTACTTTGTTTTCGAAAAGTACTGTGGGATAATTTCTTTTACTAATAAAAAACCAATTAATTAACTATTAAAATTAACAAAGCATATCTTTAGTTTCGAAAAGCAAAAATGGTTATACCAGAGAGGTCGTTGCCTTATAAATGTCATTACCTTAAAAAAAAATGCACTTTAACCCAATGTTACTTTAAAATACCCTCCATTTTTAGCCTAAAAGCTTGATATCTTTGCCTTTGATGAGAAAAATAGGCTTAAATACCGAATATCAACATGGCTATAATTTTTACCTCCACATTTCGAAAAAGTAAACCTTTTTTAAGAAGGTAAGGAGAAGAGAGGAAAGTGGTTACCCTAATTTAAAATAAATCCACATTTAAAATAATGGTTTAATTCCTTGATCTCCCCCGATACTTGCAATGTGCTTAATCCTTCTTTATTAACAACGGCGAAAATTTTATTTAGATTAATTCCAAACAGTCTTGTTTAGAATCATTTCAGTTACTAATTTTGATAAAATTTATAACGCAATGAAACTAAGCACAGTACTAACTATAGGATTAATTTTATTTGGATTAACTACAACATTTGCTCAAAAAGCCAGTATATATGGTGTAGTTACCACTTCAGATGGCCAAGCACTTGAATATGTTAATGTTGGTATTGTGGGATTGGCTAAAGGAGGAACAACGGCCCGAAATGGTGGTTTTGAAATTAATAATATTGAACCCGGGGAACATATCATTTTTGCTTCCTTCATAGGTGCTAAAAGACAAGAAAAGAAAATTCAACTGTCAGCTGGTGAAAGGCTTGCTATAAAGTTTAGCCTAGAAGAAACAGCTTCGGACCTTGCAGAAGTAATTGTGACCGACATCGGCACCAACCGATATTATGCAGACAGTGTATTTACAGTTGCTAAATTACCATTGACTGATCTTAATAATCCGCAGGTTTATAATTCCATTTCTTCCAGACTACTTAAAGAACAGGTAGTAACAAATATGAATGATGCGCTAAAAAATGCTACCGGAGTAGCGCGCCTTTGGCAATCGACCGGTAGAGGTGGCGATGGTGCAGAGTATTATTCTATGCGGGGTTTTTCTGTGCAACCTACTATGGTCAATGGAATGCCTAGTTTAAATAACGGGGGATTGGATCCGGCCAATGTGGAGCGAGTAGATGTAATAAAAGGGCCCTCGGGTACATTGTTTGGTAGTTCGGTCATATCTTATGGGGGCCTGATCAATATTACAACCAAACGACCAGAAGATTCATTTAAAGGAGAACTTGGATTTATAACCGGAAGTTACGGTTTGAATAGACTTACTGCTGATGTCAACAGTCCTTTGAATGAATTGTCTTCTGTTCGGGTAAATATGGCTTATCAAAACAGCAATACTTTTCAGGACGCAGGAGGTAATAAATCCTTTTTCTTTGCACCCTCCTTTAAATTTCAAGCCAATGAAAGACTTACCTTTTTGATCAATACAGAGTTTCTGAACGCTACCTCTGTAAATGCTCCTATGCTTTTCTTAAACAGGTCCAACCCAATTACTTTTACATCAATTGACCTGTTCCAAAATAATTACGACCGTTCTTTTACCGGTAATGAATTGGGGATAAACAATTCCAGCTATGGCCTACAAGCCCAAGCCTTGTACAAAATTACAAAAGACTGGACTTCCCAAACAGTAGTTTCGAGAAGTGCTACCAAATCAGATGGTTATTACCATTATTTATTTGATGATAGTAATGGGGATAGCTTTACCAGGTACATTTCAGATAGAAACGGCCAAACTTTAACTACAGACATTCAGCAAAATTTTATAGGTGATTTTAACTTTTCGTCCATAAATAATAAACTGGTTGTCGGTTTGGATTATTATGAATCCTCGGTATTCAATGGAAGCACCGGTTGGGTAGGAAATGGTACAGTTACCCTTTCAGATGGTGCTGATACAGGAGTGTTGACGCAGGCGGGAGTAGACGATTTGTTGAAAAACTCTTTTGAAGGAAATACTACTGGAAAAACACGTGTAATGAGTGCTTATGTTTCTGACGTAGCGGAATTACTTCCTGAGCTATCAGTGATGGCCAGTGTTCGGGTAGACAATTTTAAAAGTGAAACAGGGAATTGGTCTGCAGATGGGGCTAAAACACAAACCGCATTTTCACCCAAGTTTGGATTCGTATACCAAGCCATACCTGATAAAGTCTCTGTATTTGGAAACTATATGAATGGTTTTGTAAATGTGGCACCGAGATCGGTAACTGACGCCGATGGCAGCAACCAGAGATTAAAAACCTTTTCTCCAGAGAATGCCAATCAAATTGAGCTTGGTGTGAAGACCAAGCTTTATGATGACAAGGTAGCAGCTACAGCCAGTTACTACCATATCAATGTTAGCAATCGGGTGATGACGGATCCTGACAATATCAATAACGTTCTGCAAGGCGGTCAGGTTAAAAGTCAGGGCATAGAAATAAGTGTGATCGCTAACCCTGTAGAGGGGTTAAACCTTGTGGCGGGATATAGTAAAAACAATGCAGAGGTGACCAGAGACTATGAAGAAAATGGATACTTGGGATTGAGACCAGAAGAAGCTGGGCCGGAGCAACTTATTAATTTATGGGCCAGCTATTCTTTTCTATCAGGCGATTTAAAAGGATTTGGTTTTGGCCTTGGAGGCAATGCAGCGAGTGAATATTTGACCATCAATAGAACCAATATTGGTTCTTTTGCTTTACCAGCTTATAAGGTCTTCAATGCTTCCGTTAACTATACTGGCGCCCAATATTTTCTGGCATTAAAAGTAAATAACTTTACCGACCAAAAATATTACTCGGGATGGTCTACTGTGACTCCCCAAAACCCAAGAAATATCTCCCTAAGTTTAAATTATAAGTTTTAATGAAGGTTAAAAAAGTTATAGCAAAGCTTCACCTATGGCTCGGATTAAGCTCCGGGCTTGTGGTGTTTATTGTGGCTGTGACAGGGTGTATCTATGCCTTTCAATCCGAAATTCAGGATTTAACGCAGTCCTATAGATTTGTGGCACCTGAAAATGCCTCGGCCTTACCTCCTACAACCATTTGGGATAAGGCTGATGAAGCATTGCCTGACAAGCATTTACATGCAGTTTTGTATGGTACCCCAGACAGGGCCGCTCAGGCCATCTATTATAGTTTCGAGGAACACTATTATTATTTTGTTTACGTCAACCCATATACGGGTCAGGTCTTAAAGGTTAAAGATGCTTATGCTGATTTTTTCAGGTTGGTTCTGGATGGGCACTTTTACCTGTGGTTGCCTCCAGCCATAGGGCAACCTGTAGTAGCGTCATTTACACTGGTATTCCTATTTATGGTGATTTCAGGTTTAATACTCTGGTGGCCAAGAAAAAAGAAAAACCTTAAGAACAGTCTGAAAATCAAATGGAATGCTCGGTGGAGGCGGAAAAATTACGACCTGCATCAGGTAATGGGCTTTTATGTAATGGGTTTTGCGAGCCTCTTCGCTATTACTGGTTTGGTTTGGGGTTTTGAATGGTTTCGGGATGCTGTGTTTTTCGTGAGTTCGGGAGGAGAGGATTATGTAGAGTACTACACTCCACTTTCGGATTCAACAGAAGTTTATCAGGATGCTATTCCTGCATTGGATGCCGTATGGATGAAAATGAGAAACTTGTATCCAGACTCAGAATGGATTGAGGTGCATCCTCCTGAATTTGACAATGCTGCGATTGCTGCCAATGCCAATCCTGATGCCTCGACCTATTGGAAAATGGATTACCGTTATTTTGACCAAAACACATTGGAAGAATTACCTGTAAAGCATATTTATAACCGCTTTGATGAAGCATCCATTGGGGATAAAGTAATGCGTATCAATTATGACCTCCATGTTGGAGCCATTGCCGGCTTACCTGGTAAAATTTTCGCTTTTCTGCTAAGCGCAATAATTGCTTCTTTGCCAGTAACCGGCTTTTTAATTTGGTGGGGAAGAAGAAAGAAAACAAAAAAGGAAAAAGTGGACAAGACACTCCCCTCTGAACAGGAGGAGCATTTGGAAAATGCATAAAGTAGAAGTTCATTGAGCCAATCTTACTTTATGTTATGAAGGTAATCGTTTGGAATTAAGGGATTTAAATACACCTCATAGTAATTTAAATTCCTTAAGCCTAATTCCCTCGGGAGCTTTTTTTTTTCGTGATTCTTATTTTTTTTGTTAGATACAACTCAAATATTTTTTGTTGCTACCATTATAAATGATGTTGGGAAAGTCAATCTCAAACCTTTTAAAAGAAAATCCAACATGGAATTGTTGTGTTATTTTTCCTTATCAAATTCTGAGGATAATCCCCTTTCAAAAAAAGTTTCAAATTAATTACTAAAACGTTTGGCTACTTAACCGTTAGGCCTTAGATTTGTTTTAATTTAAAATTAATCTAAATAACAATAACAACAATTATCAAAAAAGAAGCCTTACAGCGGCAACTGTAAGACTTCCGGTAATCACTTCCTAATTCTCCAATTAAAAAGCAATGCAATATAATAAAATATTGTCACTAGTATTTTTGTGCCTTTTATTTACTCAGCCTGTTTTTTCACAGCAAGACAGGGTTTTTTCAGGCATAGTAACAGATCAACAGGATCAAGCGATTCCTGGTGTCTTGGTTAAAGTTCACGGTCTAAATACGGGCCTCGTTACAGATCTCGAGGGTAAGTTCACCATCCATTTGCCTGCTAGCAAAGAGGTGACATTAGATTTTTCTTTTCTAGGATACAAAACCTATCAGGAAGTAATAGCTGCAAGCACTAATGGCAAGAAGCTTAAAATACAACTGGTTGAGGAAACGACAGACCTTCAGGAATTTACCCTTTTAGGTAAATCTGAGTTAAGTGAAATTAGAGAACGCGCATTTAATGTAGAAGTAGTTGACGCCAGAAAACTTCACCATACCAATCTTGATTTGGGTCACGCATTGGATCGAGTTTCAGGTGTAAGGGTTAGAGAAAGTGGTGGCGTTGGCTCGCGAATGAATTTTTCCCTGAATGGCTTTTCAGGCAAGCAGGTTAAATTTTTTATCGATGGGATTCCAATGGATGATTTTGGTTCCTCTTTTCAATTGAATAATATTCCAATCAACCTGGCTGAACGCATAGAAGTCTATAAAGGTGTAGTGCCTGTCGGACTTGGGGCAGATGCTTTGGGCGGTGCAGTCAATATAGTTACCAAAAACGTCCGTAAAAATTATGTAGATGCTTCCTATTCCTATGGCTCCTTTAATACCCATAGGTCAGTTATCAACACTGCATTTGTAGCAGAATCCGGTTTTACATTTCAATTGAACGCTTTTCAAAACTATTCTGACAACAACTACTGGGTAGATGTGGATGTATCGGACATAGAAACGGGAAAATATTACCCAAACCAGCGTGTGCGAAGGTTTCATGACACCTATCACAATGAGACCGTGATTACACAACTAGGTGTTCAAGGCAAGCCTTATGCAGATAAGCTATTAATTGGCCTGACAGCGGGGAAAAATTACTCAGAAGTGCAAACAGGAGCTCGTTTGGTCTCAGTTTTTGGACAATGGCACCGCAGGGGGACCCTACTTATGCCGACCTTCAAATATCAGAAGCGCGACCTTTTCACGAAAGGACTAGATCTAAATGTGAATGCCAATTACAATTTTGGCTCCGAACAAAATATTGATACGGTCAATCGTCGCTACAACTGGTTTCAGCAGTATAAAGAATATGATGTACCAGGAGGAGAGCGCTCGTACACGCTTTATAAGTTTAATAACAACAATGCTGTATTTACGGCCAATGCCCACTACAATTTTGGAATTCACACGTTTGCCATCAGCAATGTATTCAATAGCTTCAACCGAATGGGTAGCGATGCCCTTAATCCAGAAAATGATAAATACGAACAACCTCGAAAAAGTCAAAAGAATATTACGGGCTTAAGCTATCAGTTGAATTGGGAAGAGAAAGCCAGTGTTTCAGCTTTTACTAAAATCTACAAGCAGACCAATTATTTCACAATGTCTTATAATCCCACGGGTGATTATGGAGATGTGGCGTACCGCAATGAAAGGGAAAATTTCACCTATCCGGGATATGGGATTACAGGTTCCTATTTTGTCACGGGAAACATTCAGGCCAAAGCCTCTTTTGAGAAAAGCTACCGTCTTCCAGAGCCAGAAGAACTCTTTGGTGACATGGTAAACCTGCAGGGGAATTTGGACCTAAAGCCAGAAACCAGCTATAACTATAATTTGGGACTGAGTATCTGGAAACAAGTCAACAAAGATCATCGGATTGATGTTTCTGCCAATGGTTTCTACCGTGACGCTAAAGACTTCATTCGTGCCAGACTGAACAACAACCAAGCCATGCAGGTGATGGACAACCTCTACAGCGTGACCAATATCGGTGTGGAAGGAGATATTCGCTGGAACTACAAGAGTCTGCTTTCTGCTGGTGCCAATATTACCTACCAAGACCTTAGAAACAATACGGAATTTGAAGAAGGTCAGACAGCTTCAAGCATAGTCTATCGTGATCGGGTGCCAAATATGCCCTATCTCTTTGGGAATGCAGATGCAAGTCTGATGTTGCAGGATGCTTTTGGGAAAGGTAATGACTTCAACTTCGGATACAACCTACTTTTTGTGCATGCATTTTACCTCTACTGGCCGAGCCTAGGGGCTGAGAAATTCGATGTGCCTCAGCAGCTTTCTCATGATGTCAATTTCACTTATACCACCGGGGAAAAAGGCAGACTTCAGCTGATTGCTGAGTGTAAAAATTTATTGGACAGTAAACACTATGACAATTTCAGCTTGCAGAAACCAGGAAGAAGCTTCTCAGGCAAAATAAGATACTTTATTTATTAACCCTTACACACTAATTCTTATGAAAACCAATTTTAACTATCTATTAGCTGTTGCAGCAGCCATTACTGTGGGATTCACTAGCTGTAATCCTACCGATGATCCTGAACCTGATCCTGGTCAATCGACCGCTGGGAGTCGCTATATAATTGCATCCACTCCTACCTCTTCTGACGGAGTAGCGGATTACCTCTTGACTGCTGAAAGTTTGACCGAAGGAACGGTGAGCACACTAGGAAATGGCGTGGAGCAAGATGGGACTTACAGGTATTATGTGACACACAAGAACAAGTTTTTCAGCATGCTATACGGGCAGGGAAATCCAGGTGCAGTAACTACTTATGAATTGAACGCCGAGGGCGCATTAGAAAAATTGTCTGATTTCCAATCCGAAACTGTACAGGCTTTTGGAGCCATAGATGATGATATCGTGATGGTGAAAATAAGCCGGAGTGAGACCAATCCTTTTGCCTCATGGTATAGAATGGATGCTGATCAATTGCAGATTGTCGATGAGGGTACTTGGAATCAGGAAGAAATAGCCAATAGCGGGGAACGTGCATTTTTCTCATGGGTTACTCAAGTAGGAGACAAACTTTTCGCTCCATATTTCAGCATCAAGGCATGCTGCAACGATACTTTCGGAACAAACTACCCTGATAGTGCCTGGGTTGCAGTATTTGATTATCCTAGCATGGAATTGAATACAGTGATTAAAGATGACCGAACAAGTTTTCTGGGTAGGTACTTCCTTTCAGGACTTGAGGTGGATGAGCAAGGTGATGCATATGGTTTTTCAGGTTCCGTAGCTTCCTCCAATGGGGAGATGACCTCGACGCTACCATCGGCTATCACGAGGATAAAAAAAGAAACATTAGCATTCGACGAATCCTACTATTTCAATGTGCAGGAACTTGCTGACGATTATTACATAACCGCAAACACCTATGTAGGAAACGGTAAATTCATTGTGACCATGAATAAAGAGAAAGGTGCATATACTGTAGGCAAGCGCTTTGGGGTAGCTGATGTATATAACAAGACTTTCACATGGGTAACCGGCTCTCCTGCAGAAGCTTCTATCGTGAATGTGACGATCAATAATTATTCTGCAAAGGATGGCCTTGCTTATATAGGTATCACGACTGAAGACGGAAGTTGGGTATATGAATTCAATGCCAATACCGCCACAGCCACAGAAGGATTGAAAGTGGAAGGTGGAAGAATTACCGCCATCAGCCATCTAGACCCTGTGGAATAAGCTGGTTTGGAGAAAAATTTTTAAGTCCTGGGTGGGTTGTTACATTGTTTCGGCCAGCAGATGTGACAATTAACCCCAGGCCCTAATTGATTCGAAAAGCAAAATGCCAGCCATATGAAAGCTGTTTTCAACGATCAATTTGTCTTCATATTTTGGCTGCTTTCATGACCAAAATCATTGCATAGTCAGTAAAAAGAGCATTAAAAACCTCTAAATAACCGAAAATGTCAGTATGTAGAACCGAAATAATCTATCAAAATTATGATTTCATTTTCACCAAATGTGTGGATTGTGCCCGAATGGGTCTCATGTACCACCAAGTAATGATTGGCTTCGATGAGATAAACTTTGCGGCTTTCATTAGGTATTTGAAACAGTTGGATTTTGAGCTTTACAAATTTCCTTGCCTTGACGGAGTGGATAGGGTGTTTATAGAAACCTATCACCAAGACATTCAACTTACATTTTCAGAGGAGGAGTTTTACAAACTCAAGGCTGGCGCCATTGAAGCCAATGAACAGCTTCAATTATTAGAAATGATTCGAAAACTTTAAGTCAAATATTTAAAATGAAAAAGTTAACATTTAATACAGTTTACCTGACCCTATTGCTTTTGCTATTCGCTTTTGGTGCTCAGGCGCATGCATTGTGGATACATACTTCTTCCACTACTGAAATTGGAGCGCGCCATGACTTTAAGGTGTATTATGCTGATTACCATGAAAATGCCATCGAAGCTGTCGCAGATTGGTATTCTGATGTACAGGATTTTGAGCTATGGTTAATCAGTCCATCAGGGAAGAAAACAAAATTGGAGCCGATAGCAAATGAGGATCATTTTGAAGGGAGTTTTGCAGTGGAAGAAAAAGGGGAGTACCAATTGCAGATAAGCCATACGGCTAAGGTATTAAAAGGAACCACAGCCTATCAGTTCAATGCTTATGCTCAGGTATGGGCTGGAAAAGGTAAAAAGGTTTCAAAACAGCAAAAGGATCTTTCACTGACAAGGAATCCAAAATCATCTGTTTTTCTAGTAAAGTATAAAGATGATGCACTAGCGGATGCACCCATCAATGTTTTGGGACCAGAAAATGAAGTCCAAAAGATAATTACCGGGAAAAAGGGTAAAGCTTCAGCAAATATGCAGGAGAATGGAAAATATTATGCAGAAGTGACTTATACTGACAAATTAAATGCTGGAGACCCTTCAGGTTTAAAAGCAATTTGGAGATGTGCCACTCAAGTGATTGAGATGGAGTGATTTCCAAAAATCAGTGGGTACTTTTTAACGTAATTTTTATACTTAGATCCTATACTTTTAGAACGGATTTTTTTCATTAGGGCGACCATTATTGCTTCGTGGTCGCTCTGATGTTTTTCATTGATAATGAAAAAGTAGCAGGATAAACGAATGAAAATTGGCAATAGCGGCCACTAACCCTATTGCTTGGTACAGGATAAATATAGAACAATAGAAAGATAAAAGGATGATTACATTAAGCACAATTTTCACCCTGGCAGGGTTTGAATTTTTTTACCAAACGTCTCACAAAGCCACTTTTATACGGCCAGCTGAATTGGAAGCATGGTTCAAAACCAATGAAAAATTGGCGAAAATCTTAGGCTCCGTCTTATTGGTTATAGGACTTGTTTTATCAGTTATCACCTTAGGTTTAGGCTCAGGCAGCATTGCATTCACCTGTATCCTTATGATGATAGCAAGCCTGGTAGTGATCATTTCCCCATTAGGATGGGTTAAAACAGGCTGGCTACTTACTGGCTTTGGCGTTTTATTTATCCTTGAATTAATATAATCATGCCAGCCAATAAAAAACACCTTTCACCCGCCTTTTTACATCGCTTTTCAAGAATTTCCGCAGGCCTTGTAGGTGGCTATCTAGTTACAGTATCTTTTTTTCTCGCCCTCTCCTTCCTATGGGATAAGGTATCTGTGTTGTACACATTAGTATTTGGTGGGTTTTTACTTTGGGTAGCACTTCTTCTTCTAGCGTTTATTGCTGAGAAAGGTTGGAAAGTATGGGCCATTTATTTGTTGCTCACTCTTGTCTTTTCCTCAGTCGTTTATTTCTGTAAATCCACATCCATATAATCCTCAACTTATGAGCAATAGAATATACAATATTCTTTTTCACACCCACACCATTTCAGGTATTTTCATCAGCCTGGCATTGTACGTGATTTTCTTTGCCGGATCTTTTTCATTCTTCCGTGATGAAATCAACAGTTGGGAAAGAAATGAGCCACTGGCTGAAGGGTGGATGATGGGCGAAATGGATTTTGATAGGGTGATAGATTCTTTAAAAGCCAACGATACTTTGGTAAACAGGGACATTAGTTTTAACCAATATTATGATGAACAGCGTTTGTCTTTAAATATTTCCCCACCCAAAAGTGTTGAAGAAAAGCAGACCAAAAGACGTCGGAGAGGGACTTTCAAGTATATGAATACTCAGGATTTGAAAACCTATGACTATAAAAGTTCCTATTCCTTGGGAGAGTTTCTCTATCGCTTACACTTTTTCGCACAGCTTAATTTCTATGGTCGATCAGGCTATCTGCTGGCAGGGATTGTAGCCTTCTTTTTCTTATTTGCAGTTGTCACCGGTGTATTGGTTCATTGGAAAAAAATCGTTAGCAACTTCTTCATGTTTCGACCCAAAGCAAGTATTAAGAACCTTTGGACAGATGCCCATACTGCACTTGGGATTTTGGGATTGCCCTATCAATTCATTTTTGCATTAACTGGTGTTTATTTAATTGTAGGGACTACGATAATGTCACCTGCAATTGTGAAGTTTATTTATGAGGACAATACAGAAAAGGCCTACGATGATTTTGGCTTTAATCCTCCGAAGTATTCGTTTTCAGGAAAAACTTTGCAAAGTGAATACGCTATCAATCCATTTCTTAAGGAAACAAAAGAAAAATGGCCTCAATTTGACATTCGCTCTGTTACTATTTACAATTATGGAGATCAAAACATGCATGTAAGTTTCTCAGGTATGGCAGACTTTGACCGAAAATTTGCCAGCGCAGGGATTGTCACCTATAAGGTTTCTACAGGAGAAGTTGTAAGTGAAGAAAACCCTTTCAAAGCTGTTTCCTATATAGATGGTTCCAGGGCGGTATTGAAGCGCCTTCATTTTGGTGATTTTGGTGGTATTTCCGTAAAGTTGATTTACTTTATTTTGGGAATGATCACTTGCTTTGTGATTATTTCTGGGGTAATGATATGGTTGGTAGCAAGGGATAAAAAGCATGTGTCCCCCGCCAAACGCAAGTTTAATGCCTGGCTAGTATGGTTTTATTTGGCTGCATGTCTTAGCATGTACCCTGTTACAGCCTTTAGTTTTATTATGGTTAAATTAGGGCTTCAAGATCCTTCGGCTGATCGGGTGGCATTTATATTTCAGGTATTTTTCTGGTCCTGGCTCTTGCTAACTTTGGTTTTTACCTTTATTAAGAACAATGGCTTAACCAATAAGTGGACCTTGGTATTGGGGGCTGTTTTGGGACTAATGGTTCCGATAGCCAATGGAATAGTTACAGGAAACTGGCTCTGGGTAAGTTTGGCAAGAGGTTATTCGGATATCTTTCTAATTGATGCCTTTTGGCTGGTTACTTCTATTAGCATCTTGCTCATTGCATTACAAATCAAGGATAAAAAAACCGTACCGGATAAAGCGGAGAAATTGATGCCTGCTTAAGTTAAAACAGGAGGGTTGTATAATTTTACTACCCCATAGCACCGCTATGGGGTTTTGCTTTAAGGGCTGTAAATACTTGGCCCTATGGTTTTGGATATTTTTATTCAGTTTGATTTGAATTGAAGATGGGGTTTACGGTTAATGCCTATCGGAATTGCTCCAATACTTTTAACTTTTTATACTACATTTATATTTTAATAAGCTAGGATTGAGCAATAGTTTGACCGGCAATTAAAAATGCCCGTGTTCGTTCCTTGTTTCCGCCTTTAAACAAAATATCCGCTATTTCATGAATACTGAATTTGACCTTTCCGATCCTGATAAAAAACTAGAATCCATTCGGGACAAAGTGCTCCTATTGTCCTTTGGAAGGCTTGGGCTTTTCTTGTTAATGCTCGTACTTCTTGTAGTCGGAATTTCTGAAATACACTGGCTATTAATTCTTTTCTTTCCTGCAAGTTTTGTTTTTGTATCCTTGATCCTGAAGTTTAACAAGGAAAAAGACCGGGAGGCCTTTTACAAGGCTGTAAAGGAAATGATCGAAAACAGGGAAAAACGTAAAAATCGAGAATTGAAAGAATTCGATTCTGGCTTAGAGTTTATGGATTCGGCCCATCCTTTTTCAAGTGACCTGGATTTATTTGGAACGCACTCTCTTTTTCAAATGATCAACCATACCGTCAGCCGAGGCGGAAAAGCACTATTGGCCAATTGGTTAAAAATGCCCCTAACTCCTAAAAAAGCAGCCGAAAAGCAACAAGCATTGTTTGAGTTGAGTGGTAAGAAAGACTTTATCTTTACTTTTGAAGCCTTTGGAAAGGCTTTTATGAAGAAAGACAATGCCACAGATGGAAAGGCTAGGTTTTATGCCTGGCTCAAAAACAGTCAACCATGGCATTCACTTTATTTTCTTCCCATGGTTTTGGGCCCAACTGTAGGCTTAATTGTCCTTTTTGGTACTTTGTACAGTATTTTCTCTACCCTGTATTTGAGTATATTTATTTTAGTAGGAATGGGCCTTTTGAGTTTGGTCTTCAAGCCTTTGCTGGAAGCAATGAAAGCATTGCCTAATGACAATGACCTCAAGACCTTACAAGCCTGGGCAAAGCTACTTGAAAAAGAGCAGTTTGAAAACCCGCTATTATTAATGCACCAAACCCCTCTCAAGCAAAAAGATTTTCTGGCCTCTAAGGCGCTTAAACAATTGGAAAGTCTCACCTTCTTGGTGGAGAACAGGACCAATATGCTGTACCTCATTTTTAATCTTCTTTTTTGGATAGATTTTTATGTTTTATACCGCCTAAAGAAATGGAACAAACTTGCCGGTCAAAACATGAAAGAATGGGAAGAGACTTTTGAAAACTGGGAAGCATTGGTTTCTTTGGCATCCTTCATTGAAGAGGAAAACCTCTCTACTAAGGTGAATTGGACGGAAGCGTTTTCCTTTTCAGGAGAAGCCATCCGGCATCCGCTGATAGTACCTAAGACTTGCGTCGCCAATAATTTTAGCTTGAATGAAAAAGAAAAGGTAGTATTACTAACCGGTTCCAATATGTCTGGTAAAACGACCTTTATGCGTACTCTTGGTATAAATCTAGTTTTGGCAGGGATGGGTGTCCCTCCTTTTGCGAGTTCATTTAGCACTGGCCCGTTTTTATTGTATACAAGTATGAGAAACACTGATAGTCTAGGTGAGAGTGTGAGTTCATTCTATGCGGAATTGGCTAGAATTAAAGGTGTATTAGAAAAGGCCGCCTCTGGCGAACCTGTTTTTTACTTATTGGATGAAATATTGAAAGGTACAAATACAGCAGATAGGGTTTTGGGAAGTGAGGCCTTGATCAGGCAATTGGCGAAAACCCAGGCAAAGGGTATTATCTCTACCCACGATATTGAGCTAAGTACTTTGGAAAAGGAACTTCCTTTTTTGGTGAATTACAGTTTTCACCATGACATAAAGAAGGATGAAATCGTTTTTGACTATACCATAAAGAAGGGAGCTTGCCCAAATTTTAATGCCCAAAAACTAATGGAACTAATGGGGATTAGAATAGAAAACGTATCCTAAAGCAGGTGGAATTTTAGGTTTGGCACAAATATTGGTAATAATTCTTTAAATTTTATAACCATAATTAATCCAAACAACCATGAGTTCATTATTGTATATAATCGCAATTATCCTTGTTATCGGATGGATATTAGGTGCCTTTGTGTATAGCGTAGGTGGTCTAATCCATATTTTACTTGTTTTGGCGGTGATAGCCGTATTGTTCCGTCTTATTAGCGGAAGATCGGTTTAGCATACGCAATACATAATTTAAGATATTGAGGGTTATCCTAAATGGGTAGCCCATTTTTTTTGTCTATTTAAATTTATCAGAAAGCGTATATTCGAAAGTTCAAAAACCTGTTTTTAGGCTGGAAGTTATTTTGCTTTTAGGACAATGGTGAATAACTACGGGTGATTACTTCCTAAAATACCTCCTCAGTGAAAACCAGTATTTGCCACTTTGAAATTCATTGTGCAGATAAATTTTGCTAGCTACTGGTGTTCACTGCAACAAAATCGGGGATAATCCTTAATTTTGCACTACTAAAACGTAAAAATACTACACTGTGCAGAAAAACTATCAGCAAAAAACACTTGGTATTTTGGGTGGAGGTCAATTGGGAAGAATGCTTATCCAATCTGCCATCAATTATAACCTTGAGGTTCATATTTTAGACCCAGACCCGAATGCTCCCTGCAAATACTTAAGCAATAAATTTGTAAATGGAGATCTGAAAGATTACGATGCTGTTTATGCCTTTGGTAAACACTGTGATGTTATTTCAATTGAAATAGAACACGTAAACACTGAAGCGCTTTTTCAACTTGAGAAAGAGGGAAAAAAAGTCTTTCCTCAGCCTCATATTATCGCCCTTATTCAGGATAAAAGGGTCCAAAAGCAATTTTATTTAGACCATGGAATTCCTACGGCTCCCTTTATATTAACAGAAAATAAGGAGGATGTAAAGCAAAATGCTGCTTTCTTGCCAGCTGTAAATAAATTGGGTAAGGAAGGCTACGATGGAAGAGGCGTGCAAATGATGAGAAAAGCCGAGGACCTGGAAAAGGCTTTTGATGCACCAGGTTTATTAGAAAAGTTAATAGATTTTGACAAAGAGCTGGCAGTGATAGTGTCCAGAAATGAAGCGGGCGAAGTGAAGAGCTTCCCTTCTGTAGAATGTGCCTTTCACCCAGAGCACAACCTGGTAGAATTTTTGTTTTCACCTGCCGATATTAGTAGGGAGTTGGATGAAAAAGCCAGGAAATTGGCAGAGGAGGTTATCCAAAAGCTTGACATGGTGGGCTTGTTGGCTGTAGAGCTGTTTTTGACCAAGTCTGGAGAGCTACTCGTTAATGAAATTGCCCCTCGGCCTCATAATAGTGGGCATCATACCATAGAGGCCAATTTTACTTCTCAATTTGAACAGCATTTAAGGTCAGTAATGGGAATGCCATTGGGCGAAACTGAACTGAGATGTCCTGCAGCTATGATTAATTTGCTGGGGGAAGACGGATATACAGGTGATGCCATAGTGGAAGGCTTGGATGAAGCCATAAAGGAGCAAGGCGTTTACCTTCACTTGTATGGTAAAAAGATAACCAAGCCATTTAGGAAAATGGGACATGTAACGCTTTTAGCCGAAGATGCGAACTTGCTAAAAGAGAAAGCAGAAAGAATAAAAGAACTTATAAAGATAAAAGCATGAGTGAGATAAGAGTAGGGATCATCATGGGCAGTCAATCAGATCTTCATATAATGTCTGAAGCAGCAAAATTTTTGGAGGAGATGAATGTTGGCTACGAACTGACAATTGTTTCTGCACATAGAACACCAGTTCGCATGATCAATTATGCCCACGAAGCTAAAAAAAGGGGTCTGAAAGTAATCATAGCAGGAGCAGGAGGAGCAGCTCATTTACCAGGAATGGTGGCTTCCCTTACAAGTTTGCCAGTGATCGGCGTGCCTGTGAAGTCTTCTAACTCCATAGATGGTTGGGACAGTATACTTTCGATATTACAAATGCCCTCAGGAATTCCGGTAGCCACTGTCGCATTAAATGGCGGCAAGAATGCCGGAATACTTGCCACTTCGATTATAGGGGCTTTTGATGAGGAAGTTTCACAAAACCTGGAAAGATTTAAACAATCGCTATCAGATAAAGTGGAGGAATCTGCTAGAAATGTAGAAGCGCTTGGGTGGCAAAAGGTGCTAAAAAGTTAAATTGAATAAAAAAGGCGGATGCTATTAAAGCGTCCGCCTTTTCTGTCCATTATTTATTGGACTGATATTGGAGTTGATAAAAATATTGATTGAAAGCGGCTATGTATTATAATTGGTTTACTGCCTATTAAGCTTAGCCAGATGGGTTTTTTTCTTCTAGGGTTTGAATTTGCAATTTAGAAAGGTAAAACGTCACCATCATTCTCATCGTTAAAAGTGGTTACATCTGGCATGTCATTGTTTTGCGCTGGAGCAGAATTGGCAGTACCTGAAGTATTTACCTTCCATATTTTGACATCGGTATACCAGCGACTGTTGAATTCCCTGCTTTCAACCTCTATGCTTGCAGTCAATTCCTGTCCTTGTTGGATATTAAATTGATCGATTTTGTCACCCCATACTGTTAGACACACTTTTTTCGGATATTGACCTCCTGTTTCCAGAATATAGTCCCTTTTTCTCCAGGTGCCATTTCTACCGTTTCCAGATTGTTCCTCAAGTGCTTGTATGATTTTTCCTGATATTTCCATTTTCTAAACTATTTTGATGAAAAAACGAAGGTAATTAAAACCTGTTGTATTTTAAAACGAGTAAGAACCACCATTAGAAAATACTATTCGTAAATTCAGCAGCAGAAACGCATTTGTCTCAAATTATTTATTTGCATTGTCCATAGCAACGACCTGCATTTAAAGATGATTTATAAATACTAGTGACCATTTCTACTTGAGGAAATAAATCAAACCGCAAATATCTTTTGACCGTAAACTTTGGAATTAATTCTAAAACAAAATAAAAAGGTTATTCCTTCGACAGCCCGGGGTAATACTATGAGTATTTTATAACTAGCGGCAGGAAAAAACAGTTTTAAAGAAAAGTTTATTATCCCAATTGAAATAAATGAAAACACTTAAAAAGATTATATATAGTATGATAGCATTTCTGATAGGAACAATTGCCTTAGTAGTCATTGGTGGTTTTTTGTTCTTACATTTTAGTCCCGAATTTGGAGGTAAGGCCAGCGAAAAACAAAGAGCACAATACGCCAAATCAGCGCACTTTAAGAAGGGGAAGTTTATCAATAATGGTGATGTAAATATGGACTTGAGTGGAGGAGATATGCTCAAAGCCATAAAAGGAATGATTACCCCTATACCTCATTCAGTTCCAGATGAAAACATTGAGACGCTAAAAATCGACTCTTTAGAAATTGTACAATATGGGCCTAAAACAAGGTTGGTATGGTTTGGTCATTCCTCCTTCCTAGTACAAATACGGAATAAAACGATCCTTATAGACCCAATGTTTGGAAATGTACCTGCTCCGCATCCGATGCTGGGCACCAAGCGGTTTAGCAATGATCTTCCAATTGCGATTGAGAAAATACCGTCGATAGATGCTGTTTTCATTTCTCACGATCATTATGACCACTTGGATTATGGTTCTATTAAAAAGTTAAAAGAAAAGGTAAAAACCTTTTATACCCCATTGGGAGTTGGAGCACATTTAGAAGCTTGGGGTGTTGACCGGGCAAATATTGTCGAATTAGATTGGTGGGAGGAAGTGGATTTTGAGGATTTGACTTTTCGTTGTACACCTGCCCAGCATTTTTCAGGAAGGGGTATTTCAGACAGGGCACAAACTTTGTGGAGTTCATGGATCATTCAATCTCCTACCGAAAACTTATTCTTCAGTGGCGATAGTGGCTATGCGCCCCATTTCAAAGAAATAGGAGAAAAGTATGGCCCATTTGATTTGGCCCTGATGGAGTGTGGCCAATACAATGAATTATGGCCAACGGTACATATGTTTCCCGAAGAAACGGCTAGGGCAGGAGTAGATGTAAAAGCCAAAACAATAATGCCGATTCACTGGGGAGCTTTCAAATTGTCTCACCATACTTGGACTGACCCTGTAGAGCGGGTTACTAAAAAAGCTGAAGAATTGGGGATAGGTATAATTACACCAAGAATAGGCGAACCAATTGTGTTGGAAAGCCTTATCATTTCTGAACCCAACTGGTGGCAGCAATAGCCTGGTATGGTGGGCTTAACGAATGTCTTTTATAACAGATCCCAGGAGTAAAGTTTGAATGGCAATTTTATTTTTAGGTGAAATTAAAACAGCGCTTTTGCAAAGATGGTTTTAAGAATGAGGTAAGCTGAGCAAGGATCTTGAAAATAAATAATTTGTACCTTTGAACTTGAGACTTAAGAGGTCATTTTTAATTTACAAGCACAAGTAGATCAAATAGTTTAGGTGTTTTTTTAAATAAAAGGATCTATATGAACTATCGGCCAGTAGTTAAATCAAGAAGGAAAGATTGCGTTAATTATGAAAGATTATTCCTCATTTAAGCATCCAATTACACATACGGAAGACATTAGAACAGTTTCTGAAATTGTTTCGAAGGAACCGGTTTATAACCAATACTATATTTTGCCTCAAGATTGTGAAAATGGTGATCAGGTTGGCAAGGTTAACTTTTTGTGGAGCCATCAAAAATTTTTCAATAGAAGGTGGGGAACGGCTATCGACGATTCATCGTATACTTTTGAAATAAGCAATGGAAATGGGGACAACGCTTTCTCCATTTCGGCTGAAGGTGAGCTGACAATCGATAAAGCCTCACTTTTTGCGGCAACAAGGTACCTTACTGTAAAGGTCAAGTTGTTTGAAACATATTATGAGGAAACCATCTGCAAGATTTATAGAATCCCAATCAAGCATTGTGTTTATTTTGACTACGATGTAAAGGAGAAAGGTGCGGGTACAAGAAATAGCCCTTATAAGGCATGGAAACACCATTTTTATGGAAGCGCTCCTGCAATTGCAACTGGAAAGTCAGGAAAATTTTATTTGTGGAAAAGAGGACAACGGATAGAAGATTGGACCAAAGTTCAAAACCCATTAATTGAGGGAAAAAGGCCAGCATACATCACTTTGGGTGCCTGGGGAAAGGGTGCCCGACCGATTATAGATGGGAGCAATAACAAGAACTCTGAGCGTTTTTGCGATGTAGGTGATGCCAGGTTAAATGGTACATCATTTACAGTGGCTACCCACCCGGAAGGTGTAGCGCACAATATCTGTATAATGGACATTGAAACTGATTTTGACGGTGATGGAAGATGGTACCCTTATCAGGTAGGAATGTATGGAAAAGGCAACCGGTTTATACGGCTGAAATGTAGTACTGAACTTGAATGGGAAGATGGTTTTTTCTGGGTCAAAAATCATCCAGGAGCTGAAGGCTCAGGTTACTTGGAGGCACTGTTTCAGGATATTGAAACGTACGATAGCAAATTCAGGGCAATAAAATTTGAAGGTGGCGCTATAAAAGGCAGGAATTTCCGGTGCCATACGACCGTGACCGATTCAGAAACACCTTTATCAGCTGCCAACGCACCCTTTGTTGAACTTAAGTATGCCGACCTCCAATGCTCGAATAATACAAAAAGTTTGGGTATTCAAATAAGAGCCGAAGAACACACCTATGAGTGGTTTTACTTGAAAGGCTATATGGATGCGATGAATCCATTTCGGCATGTTGCTCACAATGGTTTAGATGAAAGTTTCGGGATTAAAAATTCCGGTTATAAGCATATTCTAATAGACGGCTGTACCAGGTTTATATGTCAATCGGTAAACAATGGAGCTACTGACAAAAAACCGACTGGCATCTATTTCAAAAATATTGATGTGGTGAATTCATCTGCTGCCAGAGGAGGTCTCACCATTGCTCAGGATGCATCAGATACCCTTATAGAAATGTGCAACTTAGGGGATTCCCCTGGAATCGTTGTATTCCCAGATACTTCGGGCACGGTAATAAGGAACTGCACCGTTCCTGGTACTATAGATAGAAGGGCTACTACTACCATTATTAATACCGTATATGGTAGATTATTAGGATTTGGTGGAGGTAAGATAATTACTTCAATAAGTCCTTTGAAACCTTCTTATTTTGTGGACATGGTTGGTGGAAATTACAGACCAGCACCTGGCTCACCTTTAATCGGAGCGGCAACAGAATTGAAACAAGATTATGATCTGGAGGGAAATGAAATGCGTAATTTTCCTACCATCGGCTGTTATGAACTTGCTCCTGACCCTGATCCGGGAGAATAAAGGCAGATAATTAGCAAGCCAGAAATAATTAAAACTTGCTACTTAATTGTTATCAATTGGCGTGCAAATCTCTATAAGAATTCCATTAATGTCTCTTACATAACCGACCTTTTGCCCCCAGGGCTTTTCTTTGATGCCTTCGTATTCGGTAGCTCCCGCATCTAGGGCCCTTTTAAAGTCATCTTCAATGTTCTCGGATACAAAGGCCATTTCCATTCCAAGGGGCTGATCACTTTTGGGCAGAGGATTAAAGCCCTTACTGAAATTCGAATTGCCAAGCGCCATGGAGGCGAAGGATATGGTTGTTTCACCGGAGAGAAGTTCACCATAATCGTTTTCGGGCGTCACGAATTTTTTATGGAAGCCAAATGCTTTTTCGTAGAATGTTACCGTCTCTAAGACATTGTCTACGTAGAATATTGTATAGCCGTATTTCATAATTATTTCAGGGAATTTTTTATCAGTTTTAATGCCCAATCATAATGACTGGAAGTATTAGAGATCAGGTAAGCAGCCAGTGAGGTGGTGCCTGTCCAATGGTATCGCTTTTTCTCAAATAGCTCTTCATCGCTATGCTTGTCCATAATTTTATGGATTTCCAGATGTGAGTGATGCAACAAATTTAGGACTTCCATCAGTGGAACGTCTTTATTTTCTTCCCGAATCTTTTTGTTTAATTCTGGAAGGGTTTTCCAGGTAAAACCCGGGAATGGAATAGTAGGCTTGCCTCCATTCATTCCTACCCTGTACCATTCCAACATCAGCAAATGCCATTGGTGCAAATGAGCCAATACATCTTTGATGTTTCTATTTAAAGCAGTAGAAGGAAACGCTTGTTTTACTTTTTCCTCTGGATAATTCTTTACCAGGTCAATAAGCTTATCGAAATTTAATTGACTTGAGGCTATCAATTCTTTTTTTGATTTTGGTCTCGGCATTTCATGTGTTTGTTACTATTTGACGTTCGGCGCGAGTATAAAAAAGTGCTTTAAGGTGACTCCCCTTACCTACAGATAAGTTAGAAGATAATCTTTTAAATACAAAAAGTTGAAATTGAAGCCCGTTGAATTGACTTACCGAATGATTTTCTTTTCTAGGGCTTTGGGTAGTCCACAGCTATCTACTTCTTTATTAACCTTCTTTTGCTATATTTATAGCTTAAAATAGCATTATGAGGAAAATTTTTCAAAGCGCATTACCATTTCTTTTGCTATTGTGTGGCATGGCTTGGGTTTCCTTAGGGCAGACAGATAGTCTTTCACTATACAATGACTCTATCAATAACGCCAATTTACTCGAGTACAATAAAAGGCTAGCGGAAGTTGAAAAGGAGAGAGTAGCTGATTCCCTGAAAAAAGCGGAGTTGGAAGCCCAGCTTTTGGCACTTAAAACGACAGATAATCTTCAAAAAGCAGATTTGATCAAACAACTTGAAACGATCAAAGAAAATGATAAAAAGAGGCTAGCTGATAAAATTGCTCAAATTGACTCCCTGAGAAATACGGAAATAGGATACCCTGTTTTAGGGTTTAAGAAAGATACTTTATTTCTTATCTATACAAAGATGGGCGCTTCATCACCAATGGAAAGGGCGCTAAGTATCACAAGAAAGATCAATTTACTTTATGAAGATGATTTTTTAATAAGTGACTCTATTTATATATCTAAGGCAGAGGACACCTATGATATCATTTATAAAGACTTGATTATTACCAGTATTTCGGAAAATGATGCCCTTTGGTATGGGAAAAGCAAGGAGGAGCTAGCGGAGGACTTTCAGCAAATAATAAAACTTGCCATAGATCAAGCGAGGGATGAAAACAGTTGGTTAAAGCTGCTATCAAGAATAGGCTTAGTGGCATTTGTAATGCTTGTGGCTTGGATATTCATTGGACTTATCAGCAGAGGTTATGGAAAATTGATAATAAATTTTGACACCAATAAGGAAAAGTGGCTTCAGGATCTGTCTTACAAGGATTATATTTTCCTTACTGTTGATCAGGAAACGCAGATATTGTTTTTTTTGATTAAGGTTTTGCGGTGGTTTGTTTACTTTCTATTGCTGTACATTACTTTGCCCATCATTTTCAGCATTTTCCCTTTTTCACGTGATTGGGCCAATGCGCTATTTTACCTTATTTGGTCGCCTTTCAAAGGACTATTGGTCTCTATTTGGAGTTACCTTCCCAACCTTTTCAGTATTTTAGTGATCTATTATGTAATGAAGTATGTCATTAAGTTTGTGAAGTATATTTTTCAGGAAATTGAGGCAGAAAAACTCGTGCTATCGGATTTTCATTCCGATTGGGCCATGCCTACCTTCAGTATTATCCAATTCCTGTTGTATGCCTTTATGTTTGTTTTAATTTTCCCTTATTTACCAGGATCGGAGTCAGTTATTTTTAAGGGGGTTTCTGTGTTTGTGGGGGTTTTATTTTCTCTGGGATCATCTTCTGCCATCGCCAATATGGTGGCTGGTTTGGTGATTACCTATATGCGGCCTTTTAAAATTGGAGACCGGATTAAGATTGACAATGTGACTGGGGATATTATCGAGAAAACCCTGTTGGTGACCCGTGTTAGAACGATAAAAAACGAGGTCATTACCATTCCAAATTCCTCAGTACTTACTGAGAATACTACAAATTATAGCATTGAAGCAAAAGATAAAGGCCTAGTCGTTCATACTACTGTTACAATTGGGTACGATGTTCCTTGGCCAAAAGTCCACAAAGTCTTGATAGAGGCAGCCACAAGGACAGACATGATAATGGACGATCCGAAACCATATGTTTTGCAGACCAGCCTGGAGGATTTTTACGTAGCCTATCAAATAAATGCCTACACAAGGGAGGCAAGTAAGCAAGCGCTTATTTATTCTAGTTTACACCAAAATATTCAGGACGTTTGCAATGAAAGTGACATTGAAATTTTATCCCCACATTACCGGGCAGCAAGAGATGGTAATATGACCACTATACCCGCTGATTACTTGCCTAATGATTATAAGGTTCCTCACTTTAATGTGAGGGTTGACAAAGGGAAAGATGAGCCGTTAAAATAATGCTAAATTTATGAAGGAAGAACAGTAATTTAAATTCCTCCTGTTTCTTTAGAAAGAATTCCACTTCCTTATCGAAGAAACAAATACATCAATAATCATAGATAAATTGCCCGAAATTAAAAGTCTTGAGAGTGAAATGCTATTTTATTTCAAAACCTGATAAGTAATGCCATCAAATTTAAGGATCCAGATAAGGTGCCTGAAATCAAAGTTTTCGCCAGTCAAGAAAAGGGCTATTGGATGTTTAGTGTTGCTGATAACGGAATTGGGATTGCTAAAAAGTACCAAGAAAAGATTTCCGTAATCTTCCAACAGTTACATTCTAAAAAGGAATATGAAGGTACGGGAACAGGGCTTGCTCACTGTATTGAGATGGTAGGTGTTCTTCAATTCCTTAGCGAAGCGCTAGCAGGGTTGTAGAAAAAATAAACGCCAATAATTAATATAAAAAGCCCCGAATTAGGCAACAGTTAAGCCACTGCATAATTCGAGACACAAAATACTCCAAAGGGTTTTTGCGGCATTTGCAAGTTGCTTTCTATTTCAAAAAGCTCTCCTCAAATCTTTCAAAATGACAGGTGTATCCATTAGGATATTTTACCAGGTAGTCCTGGTGTTCTGGCTCTGCCTCCCAAAACTTGGCCATAGGTTCTAAGGTTGTAGCTACTTTTCCATCCCATTTTTTAGACGCGTTTACAATTTCAATGACCTCTTCAGCAGTAGCCTTTTCCGCATCATTTTGAATAAATATAGCTGATCGATAACTTGATCCTATGTCATTGCCTTGGCGGTCTATAGTGGTAGGGTTATGGATACGGAAAAAATAGTCCAAGATATTTCTAAATGAGGTCTCATTGGCATCATAAGTAAGCTCAATTCCTTCTGCGTGTCCAGGGTGGTTTCTGTAGGTTGGGTTTTGGTTTTCTCCACCTATGTATCCCACTTCTGTATCTTTAATGCCCTTTTGAGTTCGGAATAGCTCTTCCATTCCCCAAAAGCAGCCACCTGCCAGGTATGCCTTTTTTAAATCTTCCATATGTACTCCTTAATTAATGATTGATAATATTTTTCCATTTTTCACTGGACAGAACTACCGCCTTTATATAAGGGCATAAAGCTGTGGCAGTGAGGCCTTCTTTTTCTATTTGTTCGAGGGTTTTAAATACTAAAGTTCTCCCAATGCCCTGCCCCCTTTGTGGTTTGGGTACCTCAGAGTGAATTAAGTCTAAGTGATCCTTGTTCCTTTTATACAAAATGAACGCTGAGAGTCCACCTTCTAGTTCAAGTTCAAAACGATTTTGTTCGGGTATATGTTTAATTGCTTGGTTCATTGTTCATCTCAGTTTTTATTGTTGAAGATTGCTGCAAGGTTTTGTGAACGGGACATTTAGATGCAATTTCTCGCAACCGTTCTCTTTGGATCTCATCTAAGTTGCCAATAAAAGATAAGGACTTGGCAAAAACATCCTTGGTTTTACCATCAATGATTTCCTTACTATGGCTTACATAGGCATATACCTCTTTTAAGTCCCACTTTTTTCGCTCAGCGTAGAGTTTAATCGTCATAACGGTACAAGCCGATAGACCTGCAGATACCAATTCAAAAGGCGACATTCCAAAATCAAAGCCTCCTACGCTTTTTGGTTCATCGGCTATGATACCATGATTTTTTGTATTGATGAAAGTTGTGAAATTATTCTCCACCAAATTTAAATGAGCCACTAACTGATGATTATTAGGATTAGGTGTTTCAAATGGACTAAGGTCTATATATCGAGCTACCCATGAGGCTATTATGTCACCAACGTAAATGCTATCCTCTTTTTTAGTAAGCAGATGGTTTGCATTGTCCAAAGAAACAAAGCTTTTAGGGTGCATGGCATTATGATAAATTTCATGGGCATTGTTGATTCCCACGATTTCATCACTTGGAGAATGCATTATTAGAATTGGCTTTCTAAGACTTTTAATGGTTTCAGGCAAATTGTGCTTTTTGAATCCATTGACAAATTCTCCACTGATCTTAAAAGGTCTACCCCCGATGGCTACTTCGGCCTCCTCCTCTACCCCCAAATTTTTCGCCTGTCCTTCAAATTGTTTAGTAACGTGTTCGACATCAGCAGGAGTACCTATGGTAACTATTGCCTGTATATTGTCGAGTTTTGCAGCAGCAACAATAGCTGCAGCACCACCGAGTGAATGACCGATCATTAAGGTGGGCGCCTGATAATGCTGGGTAATGTATTTGTTCACGGCAAGTAAGTCCTCAACATTGGCTTCAAAATGGCTGTTCGCAAAATTGCCCTCGCTTTTTCCCAAGCCTGTGAAGTCAAAGCGGACCACCGCAATCCCTTTATTATTAAGTGCCTGACTAATATTTCTAACAGCATTTAATTGACTTGTGCAGGTAAAACAGTGGGCAAATAAAGCAAGTTGTTTCGGCTTTTGATGGTTAGGGAAGTCGATGGAGGTTGCCAACTCATTTCCTTTTTCATTTATGATCTTAATTCTATCGGTATTCATTTTAGGAGTTTTAAAAATTATCAGAAACTGCTGAACTTATATTTAAGCCATTAACAGTTGGCTAGTTGTATCAGGTTTCAATTGTTTTTTACGTAATCTCAAGCTTTCGTCAAAGAGACCTGTCTTTTTCTATGGTATCATTAGCAATTTTCCAACCGGAACGAAGCTTTAGGTTAATTTTTTTTGCTTAACACTTCAAATCTAGCCATGGTTAAGAATTTTACGGTAGGTTGAAATACCTTAAGTGTTGGCCTAATTTCCCTAAGTTGATAAATAAGCAGCCTTATTATATTGTTCGTGAAGGCTTTGGATACGTCATTGTAGTAATTTCAATCTTTTAGACCCCATTACAAAAAAGTTAGTATACCTATGTCTATCAATCCAATGTGATTTTATAGTGAAGGATGATAATAAGTGTATTGATAAGGAAAAAAATTTAGTTATGAACTACGTTTTTATTATATTGGTACTGAAATTACTTTAGTCCAATTTAAACTCCAATTCTATGAGCCTTATTCCGTATGTTTCAATATTTTTTATGGTCTTTTATTTTGCAATAATTATCGGCGTCTTTTATTTGATTTATACCTGGGTCAATAAATTTATTTCTCTGAAAAAGGAGCAGAATGACCTGCTAAGAGAAATAGTGAAGAAAATGGATAAAAGTCAATAGTCAAGGCTAAGCGCAGTTCCTTGGCTTAAATTTTTCAAGCTGCGGTAAACCTATGGAGTCATTGGTCATGGCAAAAAAAACAGGCAATCCAATTTGGATTGCCTGTTATAAATTTATGATATTTAATTTTTCTTATTTAGTCAAGCGTTTCTTCATAAGAATAGAATGACTGATCTCTTCTAGCAAGTGAAGATTCACCTTGCAAGAATTTATCTACCTCCACAGCACACTCGCGTCCTTCTGCAATGGCCCATACGACTAAGGACTGACCTCTTCTCATATCGCCTGCAAGAAAGACCTTAGGAACTGAACTGTGGTAGTTCTTAGCCTTAGGAAGGCCATTTTCCAATAGTTCTACGTCAAAGGCTTCTAGCAGTCCTGATTTTGGTCCTAAGTAGCCTATGGCTAAAAAGGCTAGGTCACAAGGAAGTGTTCTTTCCGTACCTTCGATTTCGAAAAACTGCATTCTGCCGTTTTCTTCTTTCCACTCAATATCTACTACAGTAAGTCCCGTAACAGTTCCACTTTCGTCTTTGGTAAATTCTTTGGTAAGTACAGACCAAACCCTGTCTGCTCCCTCGTCATGAGAACTTGATGTTCTCAATGTCATTGGCCATTCAGGCCAAGGGTTTAAGGTATTCCTCGCTTGTGGTGGCTTAGGCAATAATTCTAATTGAGTTATTGACGCTGCACCATGTCTGTTAGAAGTACCAATACAATCACTTCCTGTATCTCCTCCTCCTATGACAATAACATGTTTTCCTTTAGCGTGGATTGGATTGCTTTCCAATTCACCAGCATTCACCTGATTTTGTTTACCGAGAAATTCCATTGCGAAATGAACGCCTTTGGCATCACGGTTATTGATTTTCAAATCTCTAGGGTGCTGTGCACCAGTGGTAAGTACTACCGCATCGAAATTATGAAGGATATTTTCAGCTTTAATATTAAAGCCTACTTCCGTATCCTTGCTAAAGATCACTCCCTCTGCATTCATGACATCAACCCGACGGTCAATTACCCATTTCTCCAGTTTAAAATCAGGAATACCGTACCTTAATAAGCCACCTACTTCTTTGTCTTTTTCAAACACGGTTACTTCGTGACCCGCCTGATTTATTTGATCAGCTGCTGCTAATCCTGAAGGACCAGAACCAATTACGGCCACTTTTTTACCGGTCCTTTCTGTAGGGATGTTTGGCTTTACGAGGTTTAACTCATAAGCTTTTTCAGCTATGCTTTTTTCGATCAGTTCGATCGCAACTGGGTCTTTGTTAATACCCAATACACAACTTGCTTCACAGGGTGCTGGACAGATCCTTCCAGTAAACTCAGGAAAATTGTTTGTTCCACGGAGTATTTGATAAGCACGTTCCCATTCATTTTGGTAAACGGCATCATTAAAGTCCGGGATGACATTGCCTAGAGGACAACCATTGTGACAAAAAGGGACACCACAATCCATGCATCTTGCAGCTTGGTTGTTGAGCACTTTGGGATCCAAAGGCTTGTATATCTCCTGGTAATCCTTTTTCCTTTCTTCAGGTGATCTGGATCCAGGTAGTTGTCTTTTATATTTTAAGAAACCTTCTTTATCCGCCATCTTATACTAATGTTTTAGAATTTTCTAATGCTCTTTTTCTCAATACTTCTTTGTAATCCTTAGGAATTACCTTAATAAACCGTTCTTTACCGGCTTCCCAATCTTCTAATAGATTAGCTCCATTGTTACTAGAGGTAAGCGCTACATGTTCCGATAGAGAGTTTTTGATGGTTGCATAATCGTCCTCGTTCAGGGGATCAATGTCAACCATTTCTTTATTGATATTGCCCAAGTTCTCTTTAAAGATATAGGCAATTCCACCACTCATACCAGCAGCAAAGTTTCTGCCTATTTCACCTAGAATGATTACCAAACCACCTGTCATGTATTCACAACCGTGATCACCAATACCTTCTACTACTGCCTCTACTCCTGAGTTTCTTACACAAAAACGTTCTCCAGCCTTTCCTTTAATATAGGAGTGACCAGAAGTGGCTCCATAAAAGGCTACATTGCCAATAATGATATTGTCTTCTGCTACGAAATTGGCATTTCGATTTGGATAAACAATCAATTTACCACCTGAAAGCCCTTTACCAAAGTAATCATTGGCTTCACCTTCAAGTTCGAAAGTGATCCCTTTGGCTAAAAAGCCGCCGAAAGTCTGTCCTGCAGATCCTCGGAATTTAAAGTGTATGGTATTGTCTGGTAAACCAGGACTTCCAAAGAATTTAGAGACTTCATTGGATAACATGGCACCAACTGATCGGTCCACATTGATGATGTCGAAAGTTCCCGTAACCTTATTTGCTTGCTCAAGCGCTGGAGTAGCGGCTTCAATAAGTTTTCTGTCAAGCACTTTTTTCAGTCTGAAATCCTGATCAATTTGCTTGTGAATACCTACATGGTCAGGAACTTCTACTTTATGGAATATAGGACTTAGATCTAATTTATCCCATTTCCAATGGTTCATTTGACCATTCGCTTCTTTAAGGATATTGCTTTGACCTACCATTTCATTAACGGTCCTGAAACCTAAGGAAGCCATGATTTCTCTAAGGTCCTGGGCTAGGAAAGTAAAGAAGTTCACTACGTGATCCGGATTACCCGTGAATAGTTTCCTTAATTCAGGGTTTTGGGTAGCTATTCCAACTGGACAAGTGTTTAGGTGGCATTTTCTCATCATTATACATCCTTCTACCACCAATGCACCAGTAGAGATACCCCATTCTTCAGCACCTAATAGTACTGCAATCGCCAAATCCCTTCCTGTTCTTAGCTGTCCATCCGTCTGTAAGGTGACCCTGCTTCGAAGGTTATTGATAACCAAGGTTTGGTGTGCCTCTGATAAACCAAGTTCCCAAGGTAAACCTGCGTGTCTGATGGAACTAAGTGGAGAAGCACCAGTACCACCATCCGCTCCTGATATCAGGATTACGTCAGATTGAGCTTTAGCTACCCCTGCTGCTACAGTTCCTACACCGGCTTGGGATACTAGTTTCACGTTTATTCTTGCTTTTCTATTGGCATTTTTTAGATCATAGATCAACTGAGCCAAATCTTCAATAGAATAGATATCGTGGTGAGGTGGAGGTGAAATCAATCCTACTCCGGGAGTAGAATGTCTAACTTTTCCTATCCAATCATCTACCTTATGACCTGGAAGCTGACCACCTTCTCCTGGCTTGGCTCCCTGAGCCATCTTAATTTGTAATTCTGCGGCGTTGGTTAGGTAATTACTCGTAACTCCAAACCTACCGGAAGCCACCTGCTTGATAGCAGATCTTTGCCAGTCACCATTTTCTTTTTTCTCAAATCTTACCTCGTCTTCACCACCTTCACCACTGTTGCTTTTTGCTCCGATACGGTTCATGGCAATGGCCAAAGTGCTGTGGGCTTCATGAGATATTGATCCAAAAGACATTGCTCCTGTTGCGAAACGCTTCAGTATAGCTTCTACTGGCTCTACTTCATCTATCGGAACGGATATCCTCTTTTTAAATTCCAATAATCCCCTCAATGTCATGGCATCTTTGGTTTGATCATTGATCTTTTTTGCAAATTTCTTGTACAAATTATAGTCTCCCAGCTGGGTAGATTTTTGCAAAAGATGGATGGTCTCTGGATTGAAAAGGTGTTTCTCACCTCTACGCTTCCACTGGTAAACTCCTCCTGCTTCCAATAAAGGGCTTTGGGTTTTGTAAGCAGTGTGATGTCTTACAAGAACTTCGTCGGCTAATTCATCGAATGAAACACCACTTATCCTGCTGACCGTACCTTTAAAGCACCTGTCAATTACTTCAGCCCCAAGGCCAATGGCTTCAAATATCTGTGCACTTTGGTAAGATTGAAGTGTACTAATACCCATTTTGGAAAGAACTTTAAGTAGTCCTTTACCAATTGCTTCTTTATAGTTCTCAAATAATTTCTTTTGAGAGATTTTCTTGCTCAACATGCCAGTGTCGTTGAGCGAAATAAGTGTTTCTAAAGCCAAGTAAGGATTGATGGCACTTGCACCATAACCAATTGCTGTTGCAAAGTGATGGGTTTCCCGAATATCACCTGCTTCAACAACCAATCCTGCTTTTGTTCTCAATTTCTGGTTCACCAAGTGGTGGTGAACTGCTCCTACTGCCAATAAGGATGGAATAGGTGCGGTATCTTTTTGAGAATTTCTATCAGAAATAATAATAATATTTTTTCCTTCTCCAATCGCATCTTCTGCCGCTTGACACAACTTGTTTAGGGCTTCCAGTAAACGACCAGGCTTGCCATCCGCTTCAAAATGAGCATTCAATGTAGCAGAATGGTAACCCTTCTCCTCAAGGTTTCTTAATTTTTCAAGGTCTTCATTGAGTAAGACAGGTTGGGAAATATGTACTTGACGCGTATGCTTGGCACTTTCCTCAAGTATATTATAGCTTTCACCGATTCTGGTAAACAAAGACATTACTAAACGCTCCCTGATTGGATCAATTGGAGGATTACTTACCTGAGCAAACAATTGCTTAAAGTAATTGGAGATATGCTGACTTTGTTTAGACAAGACGGCCAAAGGAGTATCTGCACCCATGGATCCGATAGGCTCATAAGCCGTATCTCCCATTGGCGATAAAATAACCTTCAAGTCTTCTTGGCTGTAACCAAAAATGGTTTGTTTTTTCTTGATGTTATCTGTGTTGTAAGGAAAAGAAAGATCCGTTGGAGCCGGAATCATTCTTAATTTAAGCCTTTCCTTTTTGATCCAGGAATCATAAGGTTTTCTGTTGACTACTTCATCTTTAACCTCTTCATCGAAGGAAATTTTCCCTTTCGAAAGGTCAGCCAATAGCATTCTTCCCGGGCTGATACGTCCTTTTTCTATAATGGTGGACTCTCTAATAGGCAGTGCACCAGCTTCGGAAGAAAGAATCAGACGATCATCTGAGGTAATAAAGTACCTCAATGGTCGAAGACCATTTCTATCCAATGTGGCCCCTAGTGATTTGCCATCAGTAAACAACAATGCTGCTGGACCATCCCATGGCTCTACCAATGAGGCATGGAATTTATAGAAAGCTTTTTTCTTTTTATCCATTGTCTTGTTATCCTGCCAGGCTTCAGGTACAAGCATCATAAGGACATGAGGAAGACTTCTACCGCTTAGCGCAAGTAACTCGACCATTGAATCCAGGTTTGCAGAATCCGAATTTTTAGAGTTAGTTATTGGCAATAGCATCTGAAGTTCTTCATCCGTAAAATGGATGGATTTCATCAAGGTCTCCTTGGAGCGCATCTTGTTTAGATTTCCTCGGATGGTATTGATTTCCCCATTGTGGGATAGAAATCGGAAAGGCTGGGCCAATCTCCAATTTGGAAAGGTGTTCGTAGAAAACCTTGAGTGAACCAGTGCGATGGCTGATTTAAGCTTGTTGTTTTGCAAGTCTTTGTAAAAGGTCAAAACCTGATCAGTTCGCAATTGTCCTTTATAGATCAACGTTTGACTACTAAAGCTGGCAAAATAGAAGGCACTGTTAACTCCAGGGATCGTAGAATTAAGAATACTTGTAGCATAATTTCTAAGCACAAAAAGCTTCCTTTCCAAATCAAGCCCTGAAAGATTGTCTTTGTGCTGAACAAAAACTTGCTCAATATTGGGCATAACTTCTAAAGCACCTGAACCAGGCACAGTATCATCTGTGGGTACAGCTCTGTATCCGATGAGCTTAAAGCCCAATTCGTTGATTATCTTATTTAAGTTTGATTTGCACTTTTTGTATAGTTGTTTGTTGTTTGGAAAAAACACCATACCAACACCATAGAATCCTTCCTCTGGTAATCCAAAACCTAACCTTTGCGTAACCTCTTTCAGGAATGTATGGGGCAATTGTATCAGAATACCAGCACCGTCACCTGTCTTTGGGTCGCTGCCTCGTCCTCCTCTATGCTCCATATTGCTAAGCATAAGCAAAGCATCACTTATAGTTTCGTGGCTTTTAAGGCCTTTCACATTAACAACTGACCCGATTCCACAGGCATCATGCTCAAACTCTGAACGATATAAACCTTGATTCATTCTGTTAAATTTAATTGTATTTGGTACTGAACTCACTTTGAAAAATTCACAATAAATTTTTCAATTATTAAATTCTAGACAATAAAGGTAAAACAAAAATGAATTAATAGCTGAATAAGAATTAAAAAATTATAATTAAGTCAATTTAGGAACGCCTTAAAATTCTTACTGGAAAAATATAAAGTTTTGTGAAAGTATATTGTTTCAGTTGAATTAAGACCATATTTTGAGAAAGACAGCCTCTTGAATTACACTTACAAGTCTAAAATTGCCAATTTTAAAATTACGAAAAAAAAAGAAAAAAATAAGCACTAACTTCTAAAAATTAAGCCAGGTCTATTTATTCAGGTGAATATCTTGATTTTGAGCTCAATCAATTTGATCAGGAACATTTTTATCAATTGGTCCATCTAATACTACTTTTACTTTTTTAATTTTTCTAGTATCCACAGCCATTATGGTAAACTCAAAATTATCGAATTTTATCTTCGTACCATTCTTAGGTAGGTTGGAGTTTAACTCAAGCAATAAACCGCCTAAAGATTCACTTTCACCTTTGACTTCATCAAACAATTGTATGTCTAAATCTAATTTTTTACAAAAATCATTTAGCGAAATTTTTCCTTCAAAAAGAAAGGTTTTATCATCCAGTTTTTTAAATAAATATTCCTCTATCTCATCAAACTCATCGTTGATGTCGCCTATGATTTCTTCTATAAGGTCTTCCAATGTAACCAATCCTGAAGTGCCACCATATTCATCTACTACAATGGCCATGTGAACCCTTTTATTTTTGAAATCCTTAAGTAGGTCAGCTAATTTTTTGTTTTCGGGAATAAAATACCCTTTTCGGATCAGGTCTTTCCAATTGAAATGTTCATCGTTCTCAATATGGTCCAAAAGGTCTTTTATATACAGTATACCTTTTATTTGATCTATGGTACCTTCATAAACAGGAATTCTTGAATAGCCACTTTTGTTGATTTTGTCCATTAGCTCATGGAAATCCATGTCCACGTCCACAGCCGTAAGATCCATCCTCGACCGCATCACTTGCTTTACAGATAGGGTACCAAAATTCACTATTCCCTTAAGAATGTCGCGCTCGTTATTGCTTGTGTCTACAGAAGTTATTTCTAAGGCATGGTGCAATTCATTTACAGATAAAGAGTAGCCTTTTTTCTCGATACGTTTTTCAATTACATCACTGATGGCCATAAGTAAATAAGACACAGGTGCGAGAACCACATAGAAGAAATACAGGAAACCAACTGTGAGTTTCGAAAAGCTGACGCTGGCTGCATTGGCATATACCTTGGGAACAATCTCCCCAATAAAAACAATAGAAAAGGTAACGCCTATGGTTTGAAATAGGATAATTACAATTCCAGTGGCATCAGTTCCAAATACACTCCAGGTGAAGAAAGTGGTGAGGGTAACAATACTGATATTAATAAGGTTATTAAGAATCAATATGGTACTCAGCAATTTTTGAGGATTTTCTATCAGGGTAATAATTTTACCTGACCTCGTATCTGAAGCCACCCTGATTTCTTCAATATCTTCGTGATTCAGAGAAAAAAACGCTACTTCTGAACCAGAAACCAAAGCTGATATTATCAATAATGCGATAAACAATACCGCATTACCCACCAAATAAACCGGTGATACAGCTATGACATCTGTCAGGAGCAGCAAACTCGGATAGGGGTCGTCCATTAATTTATGTATATAATTTTATGCAAAACTAATGATTTTACCGAATTCCATTACAATTAAAATGGTAAATCATCCGCTTCATTGTCATCACCGTCATAGGCTTTGGCAGAAGACGTGTTCATGTTTGTATTTGAATTAGGGTTTTGAGCAGGTTGGCCTTGATTTCCACCTTGAGCATTTTCCTGTCCACTGCTCTTTCCTCCGAGCATGGTGAAACTCTGTACCCTTATCTTTGTTCTTTTACGATTGTTTCCTTGATCATCTTGCCAAGTGTCGGATTTGATTTTTCCCTCTACATATATTTGGCTTCCTTTTTTTAGGTACTGCTCAGCCACTCTGGCTTGTCCATCCCACAGTTCCAAGTCATGCCATTCTGTGTTTTCAACGCGGTTTCCAGAGCGGTCTTTGTAAGATTCAGTGGTGGCCAGTCTAAGGTTTGCGACTACTTTATCTCCTTCCAGGTGCTTAACTTCAGGATCTGCACCAAGATTTCCCAATAAAATTACTTTATTAACTCCTGCCATTACTAGATTTTTAAGGTTATTTAAAAAGCTGATTAAATATAAACAATTAATATTATTGATTCAAGTACCGGACAATCAATTTGGGTTTACCAAGAGATTCTAACACTGCTTCGCTTACTAGATCGTACTCATTTGCGTTAGCCCATTTCTCAAGTGCCACTTTGTGCTTTTCGTTCAATTCTATATTTACAAAGGAAGCAAAAATTCTTTGATGTGTGAGGATGTGTTTGTAGGGTTTTTCAGAACCCAAGCTGTAATGAGGGTTCAATGAATGTAGCGCTGAAGGTAAACTAAGCTGGTCAGGATCAATATTCACGATCTCATCTAATAAGTTGTGCTCCTCTAAGGGGAAGTCTATCAGGCCTTGCCATATGTCTTTGTCCTTTCGCGTCTTGACGACGGTGTAGTCTCCAATATGAATGTGGAAGTATAAAAAGTACCTCGATTTTATTTTCACTTTTTTTTCATTGACTGGAAGCGTATTTACCTGTCCATATTTTAGGGCATAGCATCCAGTGCTTATTGGGCATTGACTGCAATCCGGGTTTTTTGGTACACACTGCAGCGCTCCAAATTCCATGATCGCCTGGTTGTATTGGTCAGGGGATTTTTTGGAGATCAGTTGATTGGCGAGTTTTGCAAACTCTTTTTTGCCTTTAGGAGACGAAATATCCATGTCCAGGCCAAAAAACCTTGCCAATACCCGAAAAACATTGCCATCAAGTACTGCTACAGGTTCTTTATAGGCAAAGGATGCAATCGCTGCTGCCGTGTAAGGCCCAACACCTTTCAATTTTAATAACCCTGCATAAGTATCAGGAAATTCCCCATTGTTTTCATAGACGAGGTATTTGGCACAGGCATGTAAATTTCTTGCTCTACTGTAATAGCCCAACCCTTGCCATGTCCTTAAGATTTCTTCTTCGGGTGCGTTAGCAAGATCTGTTAAGGTTGGGAATTTATTAATAAAAGCATGGAAATAGGGCAATCCTTGTGCCACGCGGGTTTGTTGAAGGATGATTTCGGATAACCAAATGATATATGGATTCCTTGTCTCTCTCCAAGGCAGATCACGGCGATGAAGGGGATACCAACGGAGCAGATTCTCAGTGAAATTGTTGAAACTCAAAATTTTAAAATTTTATTATTCCCAAATAATTGAACAAATGACGCTAATTTTATCGATTTAATTTTTTAATTGAAATGGTTATTGTAAATTTGCACTCCCAAAATTAGTTGGTTAATAGGAGGTTAAGCCTCAATTGAATTACACAAAAAAATATTAAGACAGTGACTAAAGCAGAGGTAATCACAAAGATTTCGGAGAAGACAGGAATCCAAAAGGATGATGTTACACAGACCGTTGAGGCGTTTTTCAAGGTTGTAAAAGATTCAATGGCAGAAGGAGATAATATCTATGTTAGAGGTTTTGGCAGTTTTATAAACAAAAAAAGGGCTAAAAAAATCGCAAGAAATATCTCTAAAAACACGGCGATTGTGATTGACGAACATTATGTCCCGGCTTTTAAGCCATCTAAATCATTTATTGAAAAAATTAAAAACAGTCAAAACGTTAAAGAATTGGCTCCACAGGACTAAAGTTTTGACTAGTTAGACTATGAAAAGATCCCAAATTATTTTCGTTGTTGTTGGTATAATCGTTTCTTATTTATTGTATAGTTTACCCATGGTGGTAGTTGACAATGAAGACAAGGGGCTTACTGAAGACGGAAGTGGTTTGGGTTCTGATTCATCAACAGATGAAAACAACCACGGAAACTCCCTAAGTAGTAGCGATCTTGAAGTCATCGAGAAACTGATGGCTGACTTAGACGAAGAGGCTGGTACCGAAAATTTTGTTATATTCGCTGATTCAATTGCTAAAGTTTATCAAAGCGGCGGTAAATTGGACAGTGCAGCATTTTATTTTGGCTTAATAGCTGAAAAGGCTCCAGCTCCTGAGAATTGGGAGAAAGCAGGGAATGCATATTATGAAGCTTTTGGTTTTTCCATGGAAGAAATCAAGACAAAAAGGTTAGGTGACAAAACACGCTTTTACTTGAATAAAGTGTTAGAGACCACACCGGACAGGCTTGATTTGAAAACAAAAGTAGCAATGACTTATGTTTCCTCAGCCAATCCTATGCAGGGTATTACCATGCTAAGGGGAGTTTTGGAAGAGGATCCTAAGAATGAAGAAGCACTTTTCAACATGGGCATTTTGTCTATGCAAAGTGGTCAGTACAAAAGGGCTGTTGAGCGTTTTGAAACGCTTGTTCAGTATCACCCTGAGAACATTCAGGGGCAATTTTATTTGGGCGTTAGTTTGTTTGAATCCAATCAGAAGAAACAAGCCAAAACCCATTTAGAGGGATTACGTAATAAAACTACAGATCCTCAAATTCTTTCGGGAATAGAGAATTATTTAGATAGATTATAATAAAAAATTGTTAAACTAAAACTATAAAATTATGCCTTGCGGAAAAAAAAGGAAGAGACATAAAATCGCTACACACAAGCGCAAAAAAAGATTGAGAAAAAACAGACACAAGAATAAGAAATAAGCTTATTTCTGTGCAACTAACACGTTCTTTTATTTCATAACAGAGACACAATTTGAGTTCAGAATTATTAATTGATTCCTCTCAAAATGGTAGTCGAATTGCCCTTCTCAAAGACAAAAACTTAATTGAGCTTCATGTAGAAGAAGAAGACAATAAGTTTAAAGTTGGAGACATCTATCTTGGTGCTGTAAAGAAGATCGTAAATGGCTTAAATGCCGCCTTCATTGATGTAGGTTACGAAAAAGATGCTTTTTTACATTATCAGGATTTAGGACCACAGGTTAACAGCTTAAGTAAGCTGGTAAAATTAACCCGAAATAAAAACCATAAAGGTTTCGACCTTAAAGGTTTTGAAAACGAACCTGAAATAGACAAGCTTGGTAAAATAAGCCAAGTCTTGTCTAAAAATAATCAGGTTTTGGTCCAAGTTGTCAAAGAACCGATTTCTACGAAAGGGCCCAGACTATCCTGTGAGCTCTCCCTTGCTGGTCGATACTTGGTATTGGTACCATTTTCTAACACAGTAAACGTATCCAAAAAAATACGCAGTGCTGAGGAAAGGAAAAGGTTATCACGGCTTATCACCTCCATCAAACCGGTTAATTTCGGTGTTATTATTCGTACAGTGGCAGAAGGACAATCTGTCACCGAACTGGACAAAGACCTTAGGTCTCTTTTAGAGTCTTGGGAAGATGGAATGAAAAAGCTTCAAAAAGCCAAAGTTAAAGACAAAATCATCGGAGAAATGAGTTTGGCCTCTTCTATTATTAGAGACTTGCTCAATGAATCTTTCGACGCAATCACGGTAGAGGATGAAGTAATTTACGATCAGATGCGGTCTTATATAAGATCCATTGCTCCAGAAAAAGAAAAAATTGTTAAGCTTTACAACGGAAAAGCGAAGCTCTTTGAAAGTTTTGGTATAGAAAAACAGATCAAAAGCCTGTTTGGAACCACCATTAGTCTCCCCCAAGGCGGTTATCTCATCATTGAGCATACAGAAGCCTTGCATGTAGTGGATGTTAATAGTGGCAACAAATCAAATCAGGAAAGTGATCAAGAAAATACAGGCCTAAAAACCAATATGGTGGCCGTAAAAGAAATTGCAAGGCAACTAAGGCTTCGCGATATGGGTGGAATTATTGTGATCGATTTTATCGATATGAAAAAGGCCGATAATAAAAGGGCCATTTTTGAAGCGATGAAAGATGCAATGAGAGATGACCGATCAAAGAATACGGTACTTCCTCTTACTAAGTTTGGATTGATGCAAATCACCAGACAGCGCGTTAGACCTGAAATGAACATAGTTACCAAAGAAATTTGTCCTTCTTGTAATGGTACAGGCAAAATACAAGCCTCCATACTCGTGGCAGATAAACTGGTCAAAGATTTAGAGCACATTGCAATTCACCAAAACGAATCAAAGATTAAAATTGCACTGCACCCCTATTTACATGCCTATTTTACACATGGCATATTCTCTCAAAGGATGCATTGGTTTTTTAAATATTATAAATGGATCAACCTGGTCAAAGATTCTTCATTACCGGTGACGGAGTATAAATTCCTGGACAATTCAGGAGAACCTTTAGAAATAATTATAAAAAGCGAGTCTGAATAAGACTCGCTTTTTTTGTCCCTAAGTCCTTTGGCCAGTAGAAAACGTTAAAAAGTTATTGAAGGAAGAGCCCTTTCTAAGTAGAATTATAAACTTTTATTATTAAACTCACCTGCTAAAATGTTATTGTCAAAAGGTAATTTTGATACCAACTTTCATCTGTTAAATAACTTATTGCGAGTGCAATTATTTCATTTTTAGGCATTTTCTTAAATAGGCAATCTCTCGTTAAGATCGAGTAACTTAGGATTTAACTTTTATTTCTAAATGCAGTAGGGTACGGTTTAATTGTATTTATATCCTACCTTTGGATACCCATAAGAACCTGATTATTTATTTTTTTTCATCACCAAGAAATAAACCAGCATGATTCTCGAAGACAAAATCAATCAATCTGAAACCCGGATCTTCAAAGCAGTCTTCCCCAATACTACCAACCATTACGACACCTTATTTGGCGGAAAGGCCATGCAATGGATGGATGAAGTAGCATTTATTACCGCAACTCGCTTCAGTAGACAGCATATGGTGACCATCAGCAGCGATAAAATTGATTTTACCAGACCGATTCCTGCAGGAACAATTATCGAACTTTGTGGTCGGGTGGTTCGCGTAGGAAATACCAGTCTTAAAGTAAGCGTTGAAATTTTTATTGAACAGATGTACGAAGTCGGACGTGAAAAAGCCATTTCCGGAACTTTCACTTTTGTGGCGATTGATAAGGATAAAAAACCAGTCAAAATTATTGTTTGACTATTGGGCTTAAACATGAGGCAAAGAAACTACCTATTTTTCGACCTCTCTATTATCATAAATCCCCTTATTTATACTGAAATAATAGAACAGAATTTTTTTCGCTACCTAGAACAGTTGAAATCCCAAGAAAATCAGGTCATTTGGAGGGTTAGGACAGTGTTGCCACGAAAAGTTTTCCAAACGTTAACCAGTTGATTTTGAATTGATGTAGTCTCATTCATGAAATGTCTCTTGCTTATTTTGAGTTAAATACAAAGTCTAAATCATAATCAATCCTTAACATCATTTTTTCTTGGGTCGATCGTGCTAAAGCTAACTTTGCTTTAAATACTTAGCTCATGAAAGCGATTCCAAACGAACAACTGCTTCTTCAGAGAATACAAAATGAGGGTGATGAGGCTTCCTTTAAACTGCTTTTTGATGCCTATTGGGAACTGCTTTTTCTTCAAGCCCTTCAAAAAACAAAATCCCAAGATCTAGCGAAAGACCTGGCTCAAGAGACATTTATTGCCTTTTGGAAATATAGAAAAAGCCTCAAGCAAATCCACAACCTAAAGAGCTATTTGGTTACGATGTTGAAATATCAGTTTCTCAAATGGATCGACCAGGAAAAAATTGTTTTTGATGAGCTTGATACCGCTGTACCTAATGATTTTTTTATTGATAGGGACGATGGATTTAAGATTATGGAATTTAATGAATTGTATGTTTTCCTAATGGATACGATAGATGCCTTGCCTCAAAAGAGCAGACAAATTTTTATTCAAAACAGGTTTGAAAACAAAACCGTCAAAGAGTTGGCAGAGACCTATAATGTGGCAGAATCCACAGTTCGAAATCATTTAAGCCAGGCGAATGCAAAAATACAAGGACAACTTGAGAACAATTTACTTTCAGTAGCAATCCTTTCCTTAATTATCGTTTGATTCTATTACCAATTTGTTACCAAGTTCATTTTTTTATTCATCATTCATTAATGGGTTTTGACTAGATAGAAAAAGTGATTTCAAGCTCTTATATACAGAGAGCACCTTTATGAATTCACAAAAAATAATAAAACAAATACGGAAGCTTTTCAATAGGGAAGTAGAGAACAAAACAGCCGTTGATGAATTAAATCTTTGGTACCAGTCTCTTAATGAGCAGACGGTTATTCCTGAAAATCTTTATGAAATTAAATCCGATTCATGGGTTACTATCCTTGAAAAAACACATCCTGTAGAAAGGCGCCTAGAGAACAAAAAGTTTCCATTTTTGAAGAATTGGTTATGGAAGGCCGCAATTTTCCTTGGGATATGTTTTACTTCTTACGGATTGTTAAGGAGCCTTTCAGTAGAGGAAACGCCAGTCAAATTAGCAGCTGGGATATATACCAATGACATAGGAAAAGTCTCCACTTTTTTTCTACCTGACGGCAGCGAAGTTCTGATGAGTACAGGATCTGAATTGGAGTATGCGGAAGATTTTTCCCACAACCGCAAAGTTAAACTCAGTGGAGAAGCCTTCTTTAAGGTAAATCGCAATCCAGAATTCCCCTTTCAAATTACTACTGGAGCATTTTCCACTGTAGTTCTAGGCACTTCTTTTAACCTTAAATCTTATGAACAGAATGAAATAGAACTTTCTGTTTATTCTGGAAAGGTGATGTTTTATGACCAACAATCCCATGAAAATTCAGCCATACTGGTAAAGGGAGAAAGAATCAGTTGGACGGAAGAGAAGGGAATTAGTGACATCCATTCATTTGATGTTAGCAAACTTCCTGATTGGCATCAGGGCTTGATTACTTTCGAAAATGCTGGACTAGAGGAGATTCAAAGCACCTTAAAAAAATGGTATAAAATACCCATTGAAATAATGGGGAGTAAAAAAAACTGCCATTACAGTGGTCAATTTAAACAAGCAAGCCTCGAGCAAATTTTGGAAACACTCAGCTATGCACTAAACATAACATATAAACTAGATGACACTCATGTAACTATTTATGCTTCCCCATGCAAAATAAAATCCGGTGGTAAATGATACCACCGGAAAATAGATCGAATGATTTAACTGGCGGGTTGGTGTACAAATTTGACGATAGGACACCTACCAGTCTCAACCTTTTATTATTTATCAAAATTATGAAAAAAAAACTACTACAAAGCATTTGGGATACCTCCAAGTTCTTGATGCTTGTGTTTATGCTGAACAATTGCCTAACTGGAATGGCGAGTGCCAACAAAATTCAGGGGCAGCATTTAAACGAAACACAAATTTCCATTGAGTCTAGAAAGACTTCTGTACTTGCTTTTTTTCACGTAGTTGAAAAACAAACTACGTTTAGGTTTCACTTTAACCCTGAGGCGGTTGAAAACAAAGCAATTGCTCTTTCTGGTAATTCAGACCTTGAAACATTACTTTATGAGGTAGCAGCTCAGGCAAAGCTAGGTTTTAAACAAGTGAATGAATCCATAGCCGTAAAACCTACCTTAAAGAAATCCCAGAAAATGGTTGAAGTGAAGATCAATGTCTCTGGTAGGGTTTTGGATGCTGAGACGCAGGAGCCCATTACAGGTGCGAGTGTATACCTATCAGAAACCAGCCAAGGGGCAATGGCGGATCTTGATGGAAATTGGTCTATGGAGATTGATGAATCATTGTTAGGCAAAGAAATCAAGGCATCGGCATTGGGCTATGATTCTAAGGTGCTACCAATTGTTAGAGAAAAGATTGTTTTCACCCTAAATCCTCAGGAGCTGGAAGAGGTAGTAATAGTAGGATATGGCACCCAGAAAAAAATAAACCTGACAGGGGCTGTATCTCAAATAGGCTCAGAAGCCATTGAAAACAGGCCCTCTCCCAATTTGACAAGGATGCTTCAGGGAGCTTTGCCCAACCTGAACATCAAGATGGTTGATGGTAGCCCAACACGATCCGCCTCTTTCAATATTCGTGGAGCGACATCCATAGGAGCAGGTGGTGATGCCTTGGTTTTGATAGATGGAGTAGAAGGAGATCCAAATTTGGTTAATCCCAATGATGTAGAAAGTGTGACTGTTTTGAAGGATGCTTCCTCTGCCGCTGTGTATGGCTCTAGAGCAGCTTTTGGGGTGGTTTTGATTACCACCAAAAATCCAGTTAAAGGACATTCAGGAGTAGATGTTAAAATCAGTCATTCTGTAAACCAAAGAACAGTTGTTCCTAACCTGGTGACCAATGGTTATGAATGGGCAAAAAGCTTTGATGAGGCATTTACTGGCTGGTACGATTACAAAACCCACCCCATCTCTGTAAACAGTATTTTTCCTTTTTCACTCGAATACCTGGAAGAGCTGAAAAATCACAACGAGAACCCAAATTTGCCAGAAACGGTTTTTAATGAGGAGTTGAATCGTTATGAGTATTTTGGTAGTACCGATTGGTTCGATTACCTGCATAAAGACAAAATGCCTGCCACAGAAGCTTCTATAAGTGCATCGGGGGCAACTGACAAAGCCAGTTATTATATTTCAGGCCTCTACTATCACCAGGATGGAATTTTCAGGTACTCCTCAGACAGGTTTGACAAGTACAACCTAAGGGCAAAAGGAGAAGTAAAGCTTACGGATTGGTTGACCATTCAAAATAACTTTGACCTCAGTACTTACAAATATGAATATCCCCTATTGGCCAATGGTGATGCGGGGATTTGGAGGTATTTAGCAGTCCAGGGCTTTCCAATGGCGGTAATGCAAAACCCTGACGGTACATTTACGCAGTCCGGATCTTATATTGGCGCATCCTATGTAGATGGTAGCAGTAGATCGGATCAGAGCAAATTTTTTGTTAGGAATACCCCTACGCTTACCGCCACCCCTTTTGGTGACTTATTGACTTTTAAAGCCAATTTCACTTTTTCCAAGACCTTTAATAAAGACTCTCGGTTCAATAATTTTGTGAACTACAGCTCGGCACCTGATCAGAGCGCAAGATTTGGTCAAAGTTTACTACGGGAGCTTACAGATGAAAACACCTATTGGGGCTCAAATATTACTACTGAGTTAAAAAAGAGTTTTAACGAAGTGCATGACTTCAGCTTGTTACTGGGCTATAACGTGGAAAGCAATCGTGCGGCAAACTTAAACGCACAGCGAGATGGCTTATTAGTTGAGACCAAGCCAGATTTTAACTTAATGGATGGCCTTAATTATACCATAAGTGGTGGAGGCAGTGAATGGAAATATATGGGAGCTTTTTACCGACTCAATTACCGCTTTAATGAGAAATACCTGTTGGAATTCAATGGTCGGTATGATGGTTCTTCCAAATTCCCTAGTGATCAACGATTTGGTTTTTTCCCCTCTGTTTCTGCAGGTTGGAATCTTTCTGAAGAAAGTTTTATGAGTACTACTAAAAGTTGGTTGGATAACCTTAAAATCCGCTCTTCCTATGGCACACTAGGCAATGGGAATGTGGCGCCTTACAGGTACATGGAAACCATGACTGTTGCCAAAACAAGTGTGATTTTGGATGGCATTCAAAAGGGGTATACTTATTTACCTGGAGCGATTCCTTCTGGGCTTACCTGGGAAAAGGCCACCACCTTAGATATTGGATTGGACGCTTCTATGTACAGTGGAAAATTCACCTTAAGTTTTGATTGGTACAATCGATTGACTACCGATATGTTCACCTATGGTGAGCCCTTGCCAAATGTGTTTGGGGCAACAGTTCCATATGGGAATTTTGCGGACTTGTCTACCAAAGGTTGGGAATACACCATGGCTTGGAGAGATGAATTTTCCTTGGCCTCCAAACCTTTCAGTTATAGTGTTTCTGGTTCAGTATGGGACAGTAAAGCAAAAATCACAAAGTTTAATAATCCCAATAAACTTATCTCAAGCACCTATTATGAGGGTTCCAGTATTGGCGAAATCTGGGGATATGAAACCATGGGATTGTTCACCTCAGCAGAAGATGTTGCCAGCCATGCTGATCAGAGTTACATCATTAACTCTAATAACAGGCAATGGCTTCCAGGGGATTTAAAGTTTGCTGACCTGAACAATGATGGAGTTATAAACCGAGGTACTAACTCAGTAGATGATCCGGGAGACCGAAGAATTATTGGAAACAATGCGCCAAGATACCAATTTGGTTTCACGCTTTCTGGCGATTGGAATGGGTTTGGTCTTTCCGCATTCTTCCAGGGTATAGGCAAGCGGGATTGGTATTTTGCTCCTGAGGCGGATCTTTTCTATGGCCCTTATAACCGTCCTTATGGTTTCCAGCCTGAAATCATGATGAATGACATCTGGTCTGAAGAAAACCCTGAAGCTTATTTCCCAAGATTCAGAGGCTATACCGCATTGAGTACTACCAGGTCACTTGGTGCACCTCAAACAAGGTTTTTACAAGATGCGAGTTATTTAAGATTGAAAAACGTGACCCTCGATTATACTATTCCAGCACAGCTTATTAGTAAGGTGGGGCTGAAAAAAGCGATGGTCTACGTAAGTGGCCAGAATATTCTGACATTTTCAGGACTCTACAAACATACGGACAATTTTGATCCGGAAATTATCGAATCTCCAACTGGAGGCATGACCAATAGCCATGGACAGGGAGATGCCTATCCTATGCTAAAAACCTATACCCTCGGTTTGAACCTTTCATTTTAATTATTGACGCTATTTGATTATGAAAAAATCATTGCTATTACTATCAATGGCCATCTTTTCCATCTTGTCTCTCAGTTCCTGTGAAGACTTTTTGGAAACCGAGCCAGTGGATAAATTGGTGCCGAATACCTTTTTCCAATCCGAAAAAGACCTGGAGTTATATATCACTTCCTTCTATCAACGGATGCTTCCAAGTGGGTTGGCAGTAGTTCAAAGTGACGAAATGGGTGATTTTACTTCTAAAAATCAATCTCCTACTTTCATTTCAGGAACGTATTCTTCCGTAGATGAAGGTTCATGGAACTGGACAAATTTAAGAAATATCAACTATTTTCTTGAAAACTTTGACAATGAAGTCATTCCGCAGGAAGCCAGAGACCATTACGAAGGCATTGCAAGATTCTTTCGAGCCTGGTTCTATTTTGAAAAAGTGAAACAGTATGGAGATGTGCCTTGGTATACCAAAACGCTTGATACTTCTGATCAGGAAGAACTCTACAAACCCAGAGATTCTCGTGAATTGGTGATGAACAATGTATTGGAAGATTTAAATTTTGCAGTAGAGCATATTAGGGACACCAAGGACAATACCTCCTCAATGGTTACCCGACAAGTTGCTTTGGCTTTCAAATCAAGGGTCACTCTTTTTGAAGGAACGTTCAGAAAATACCATTCTGAAGCTGGACTAGCTGCTACCGCAAATGTATTTTTGACGGAAGCTGCAGATGCAGCAAAAAAAGTAATGGATGCCGGCATGTATTCGCTGTATAATAATGGAACTCCTGCTACAGATTATAGGGTGCTTTTTACCAGCGAAAATCCAGTCAACACAGAAACAATGTTTGCTGTGGTTTACAACAATGCCTTGCGAAGGTGGCACAATATCACATGGAAGTTTAATAGCGCTACCTATGGCGCACGCTGGGGCTTGAACAAGCAATTTGTCAATACCTACCTGATGACTGATGGAAGTCGCTTTACAGACAAGCAAGGGTATGATGAATTCTTATTTGTTGAGGAAATGAAAGATAGAGATGCCCGACTTGGACAAACTGTCCGTTCCCTTGGCTATACCAGAAGTGATGGGAGTGCAGCCCCACCAAATTTCGGTTATACTTTCACTGGTTATCATATATTGAAACATAGTCTTGACGACAAAAGACTAGACGGAATTTCAGAAGCCTACAATTCTATTCCGCTGATCCGATACGCAGAAGTTCTCTTGAATTATGCAGAGTCAAAAGCCGAACTAGGAGAATTTGATGAAAACATTTGGTATCAAACCGTTGGTACGCTTCGGGAAAGAGCTGGCGTTAATCCAGTGGTACCGGCTACTGCAGATAGTTATCTCCAAAACACCTACTTCCCTAATATTTCAGACAAGTTTTTACTTGAAATTAGAAGGGAAAGGGGCATAGAGCTTTGTTACGAAGGGTTTAGGTATGATGATCTTCTTCGTTGGAAAAAAGGTGAATTAATGGAAATGCAATGGAAAGGAATCTACGTTCCCGGATTAGATATGCCAATGGATTTGGATGGCAATGGAACACCTGATGTTTCTTTCGTGCAGACGGTTCCTGAGACAAAAGTCCCTGGCGTGATCTATTATATTATTGATGGAACTGCTTCTCAACTTTCTGAAGGTACTAAAGGTCACCTGATCTGGAGAGATGATGAAGAAAGAGAATTTTCTGAAAAGAAATACCTTCATCCCATTTCCAATTCAGACATTCTGTTGAATCCAAACCTTGAACAAAACCCAGGCTGGGATTGATTTATTGCTAATTATGCAACAGAAATTTAAAATTTTACTGCTGGTGGCCATGGTCATCAGCAGTATTTCTTTCGCTCAAAACAGTAAAATAACTGTTCCTGATATTCCTGGGTTTTATACGCTCAAAGGTGATTTCCATATGCATACCGTTTTTTCTGATGGACATGTATGGCCTACCTTTCGGGTCAAAGAGGCACTAAGGGATGACCTGGATGTGATTTCGCTTATCGAGCACATAGATTACGAAGGCTTTCCCGATCTAATTGATAAAGATTACAATCAATCCTATGAAATTGCATCAAAAGCGGCAGCCAATAAGGGATTGATCATCATCAGAGGGGTAGAAATTTCCCCACGGGTAGCCCCCTACCATCATAATGCATTATTTCTGGAGGATGCCAATATTTTACCCACCGCTTATATGAAAAGTGGAAAAGCTGAATTTGTGATGAAGGACAGCATTACGCATGATCAGTTGATGGGGCCATTTCTTGCTGCCAAAAAACAGAATGCCTTTGTGGTATATAATCACCCAAGCTGGAGCTGGTGGGACAAGAAGGACACCGTATTGTTTACTGCTTTTCATCAGGAATTATTGGACAGAGATATTTTGGCCGGTGTGGAAGTGGTCAATTCCGGAAATTACAATGTGATAGCCCATAAGATGGCCATGGAACATGATTTGGCCATGCTTTGTAATACGGATGAGCATTATGACAATCACCCGAGGTACAAAGATTCTCACCGACCCATGACCTTGGTTTTTGCAAAAGAAAAATCAGGAGCAGGGGTCGAAGAAGCATTGTTTGCGAAGCGAACAGCTTTGTATTTTGGTGACTATGTTGTCGCAAGAAAATCCGAAGCCGAAGCTTTATTCAAGGCTTCCTTAGAGGTATATGTAGAGCGAAAATTACGGAAAGCAGAACCACTGATGGTTGTTAACTTCGTTAATAATAGTGATATTCCTTTTCAGACTACAATTACAGCTGAATACGATATAGAAGGGTATCCTTTAGGACAAGTAAAAATTAGCCCCCATGATACCACAAAAGTAATCTTGAAAGCGGTATGGAAATATCCTGAGGAAACACGCATTAAGGCAACTGTTGAAAACGTACTGGTTTCACCTGATGCAGGTCTAACTACTGAATTTATACTTTCTACCGAAGGGAAAAAGTAAATTATTTAGCCCCATGAATTATAAAATTTTATTATTCGCCTTTTGCTTGCTCCTGGTAAAGGAGCAAGCTTTGCATGCACAATCTCTCAAAGTAATTTCCTATAATATTCACCATGGGGCAGACAAAAAGGAAGTCAATACGCTTGAGGAAATGGGGGCATACATCAAGCGCAGCCGGGCAGATTTGGTCGGTTTACAGGAAGTGGACAGTATGTGCAACCGTTCAGGCAATGTAGATCAAATGAAAGTTTTGGCCGAGATTACGGGTATGTATTATGTTTTCCTAAGACATTTTGCCTATGACGGTGGTGCTTATGGCCTGGGAATCCTGTCCAAATATCCCATAGACAGCCAACAAAATGGAAAGATCACTTCCATGAAAAATGGTGAAAAAAAGTCTTTAGGGTTGTTGGGTGCAAGAATCTCCTTACCAAATGGACAGCAGCTTGATTTTGCTACGGTTCATTACGCCTTGGACCAAGCTACAAGAATGATTCAGGCTGCTGAGGCTTTGGAGTTTTTTAAGAAAGATGTGCCTGCGATCCTTACTGGAGATTTCAATGCCTTACCAGGCACGGACGAAATGAACTTGCTTTCTCAACAGTTTAAAATGGCAGATGAAAATCTGATAAATACTTTCCCCACCATACATCCGGTCAAAAAAATTGATTTTATCTGGACGAGTAAGGAAAACCTGAAAAAGGTAAAAAAGGTCCATATTCCTAGCATCCATTGGTCAGATCATCTGCCCCTTGAAGCCCATTTGGTACTGAATTTTAACTGATCATTAATTATAAACCTGAACTTGATTTTAAATCGAATTAAAACCGACCAAATAGTCACTTCGACCTCTTAGGAGAAGTTGAGTCAAGAAAGGTTTCGGCAGTACCTCTTCGCAGGGAAAATTCCCTTGGTTTTCTCTTCTCAATGTCCTTCCTAAACCTATGGTTGACAATTAAATATGAAATTTGATCGAACTCAACTTATAAACTTTCTACCACCAATTTTATGAATAAATCACCTTACCTTTTACTTTTAGTCTTCACCCTTCTTTTTACTTCTTGCACCAATGCCCAGGAGCCTTCCGACATTGGTGATTCCGAAGACCAACCTGAACAGGTTGATGGGCTTGAGCTAAAAGTACTCAGCTACAATGTTCATCATTGCAATCCTGCAAGTAAACCAGGTTTAATAGATGTGGATGGGATTGCCAAGGTAATAATTGATTCAAAGGCGGATATAGTGGGATTGCAGGAAATTGACGTTAACAATGAAAGATCTGGAAAACACCTGGATCAGGCTAAAGAGTTGGCAAGGCTCACGGGAATGGAATTTTACTTTTCCAAAGGTATCGACTATAAAGGGGGCGCTTTTGGAACGGCCATTTTATCGAAATATCCAATATCACAAATGGAAACCCTTTACCTTCCCGAGGAAACAGGTACAGAGAGACGGACACTTTCCATTGTTACAGTTGAACTCCCCGGAGGGGAAAAAATCAGGTTTGGCAATACGCATTTGGATTATACAAGTGACGCCAATGCACTGGCTCAGGCAAAGGCCATCACAAGTTACTTTCAAAATGAAGCGTTACCTGTAGTATTGGTGGGAGATTTTAATGTGGAGGCAAACAGCCAGACCATGGCTCATCTGGACAAAACCTATGAACGAACATGTGCCCAGGCTTGCCCAAATACCTTTCCTGTGATCAAGCCCAGTAAAGCCATTGATTTTATTTTGTTTTCCTCTGGTTTAGGAATCCAGACATTGTTTCATGAAGTGATTCAAGAACATTACGCATCTGATCACTTGCCGGTATTGGCAAAACTAAGGTTAAAGCAGTAAGCAATAATATTTACGGATCTTAATAATTGATCATTTTGGCTTTTTAAATTGTAGGTTTAGAAGTTTCAGGATATCTATTTTTTTAGATAACTTGAGAAAAATTTATCACGAAGGTTCAAATCATTGTGACTGTGACACATTTAAGTGGCATATTACTTACAAGCAATTTCATTTAATTCCAAAATATCATGAAAAACACCAATATGTTATTTTCAGCGCTAGCCATTATAATGCTGAATACTGGGTTTTCCTTTGCTGGAAAAGGAGACTTTTACCAGATAAAAATTTATCACTTCTCCTCAAGCGATCAGGAAAGTGTTATTGACGAATACCTTGAAAAAGCCTACCTTCCTGCCATGCATAGAGCAGGGATTGAGCATATTGGGGTATTCAAACCTGTTGCTTCAACTGAGGGAAATAAGCTCAGTGAAAAGTTAATTTATGTGCTGATACCCTTTAGTTCACAGAAGGAGTTTTCTAAAATAGATTCCAAGCTTGCCAAGGACCAACAATTTCAATCAGCAGGTGCCGAATATCTAAATGCACCCTATACCAATCCGCCATACGATAGAATCGAATCAATTTTATTGAATGCCTTCGAGAAAAATCCAAAATATGGTGTTCCTGATTTGAGTGGGCCAAATAAAGACAGGATTTATGAATTGCGTAGCTATGAAGGCCATACGGAGAAGATATCAGAAAACAAGATCAAGATGTTCAATGATGGTGACGAAGTAGGGCTTTTTAAAAGATTAGGGTTTAATGCTGTTTTCTATGGTGAGGTTATTTCGGGTCCAACAATGCCAAACCTGATGTACATGACGACTTTTGAAAATAAAGCCGACCGTGATGCCCATTGGGATAAATTTCGTTCAGATCCTTATTGGAAAGAGTTGTCTTCCCTTTCACAATACCAGAACAATGTCTCAAAAAATGTAACCACTTTCTTATACCCTACCGATTATTCGGACATTTGATAAAGTAGATTTATGACTGGAAAATTTATTTTCCAGTCATAAATTTTAACTAATTTTCCCCAGACGGGACGAATGTATTTTTGGTAGGTATCGTCTTGTTCCCAGATAAAATAGAATCGGATTTTTCTGGCTACTTTTTCCATCTTGTCTGCATGGTCTTCTTCAATTGTTTTCAATGCCCTTGCCATGGTATTGGTACCCCCCCAGGCCTGAATCCAAATTGGCCGATCATCTGATTCATCCAGCAGCACTTTAACGATGTGTTGAGATCCTGCTGTTATTTTATCCATTTCCCCTTCGGTTTCTACATTACCGAGAAAAGTGCGTTCTCTGAGGTAAGCTGCGGAGGGATACGCATTGTCGTGTTTGAGGAGGTTGGGTTGTACCTTTGCATAAGCTTCCAGGTAAGGAACCGCCCAGTCGTCTCCTGCCCATTTGTGTCCGTGCCAATGGTACTGAGAGCTTGAGGTAATGATGCCCTCAATGTCCCATTCATTGGCATAAAGCAGGAATCTAACCAGGGAGCATTCATCATCTATTTCTCCATCACTGGTGACGATGACCCTTGGCTTAAATGGTTTTTTCTGGGCATAAGTCGCCCCACAGAAGTAATTTATGAGGAGTAAGAATAATAATGGGAATGAAAAATGTTTGAATGGTTTCATAGGTTTAATGTTAAACCCGGATTATGTAATAGGATTTGTGATGAGTGTTGCAATCGCAAGAAAATGAGGCTGTTTGGAGATTTTAGCATAGCACCGCTATGGTGAAATTGAAAACAGCAACGAAGTGGCTGATTTTACAGCCATTTCCGCATGTAATAGAATGTCTATTGCATATTTCGGGTTAAATAGGTTAGGCAAATTTCGAGCTGTTTAAGCTATCAAAAAGTGTTGCCTAAAACAAGCACTTAAACCAAATAAATTATTTAAGAAAGCCTCTTCTATTAGAATGAGTAGGATTGGTCCAAAAGTAAAATCTTCCCCTGACCAAATGATCAAGTGAAGATTCTTATAAAATCATATTGAAGTTTTAGCCTAAAAGGAGCTAACAGAGCAAGAGGAAAAATTAATTGTTCCCAGCTGCGGCGTTTGTTATATTTTGAAGGGCATTGCTGATTTGACCGATTTCCGTATCACTTCCTGTTATCTGATGACGCATTTTTAAAAATTCAGGATCATTGTATGAAAGATGAACCTCTCCATTAGCGTCTTCCCACACAAGAATTTTTTGGGGTAAATCTAAACCTATTGTTTGAGATTCCTGCATTAATGGCGTACCTAAATTGGGATTGCCGAAAATTATGATTTTTGTAGGCCTTAATTCAAGTCCTTTGTTTTGGGCATTTGCCTGGTGGTCCAATTCCGCCAAAATGGAGAGGTTTTCGTTTTCCGAAACAATGGTTTTTAAACTTTGATAGGTTGTTTCAAAATCCTTCGAGCTCGTTACTGTTTCTATTCCCTCATTCGCTGTGACAGATTGAGAAACACTACTGCTTAGGTCATTTTGTATTGCTCCACCTACTAGGTTTTCCAGTGCGGCGGAAATTTGAGTGAGGCTCGCTTCTCCTCCTAAGGCATGACGCGATGCCAAATATTCTGTGCTATTGTAGAGGGCAAAAACGGAATCTTTCATTGTGTAAAAAAGCACTTTTTGAGGGAGGTCTAATCCCGCAAGCTGATTTTTCTGCATCAAAGGGGTGCCAAGATTAGGGTTTCCGAAAAAGATAATCTTGGTTGGCTCTAGCGCTTTACCCACAGATGTAGCGTTTTGTGCATGATCTACTTCTGCCACGATTCCGATTTGATCATTGTTATTCAGTGCCGTTTTCAATGCGGAGTAAGTCTCATCCATGGAGACTTTACTTATCCCATATTTTGTGCCGGTAACTTTAGGGTTAATGTCATTATCTGGCTCATTGTCGGAAGTAACATCACAGGCAGCCAATATGAGCACACAACTGAAAATGGAGATTAGTTTAAACATTTCAAATTTCTTTAAATAAATACTTAAGATTATATTTTTTGAGTTGCCAATTGTAGTTCAATAATTGTTCCAATATTTTATTTCACTTTTCTGATAAATTAAAGCATTTGTATAGTTAGTAATATAACGTTAGTTGCTGCAAAGCAATGAGGAATCAACCTATTAAAGTTTTAATTGAACTAATTTCCGTTTGGTTTTGTCAGCATTGTTGCGAAAAAAAGCAACAATGCTAACAAAATTTTTTGCTGAATATTTCTGGCCCAAAGGTTTTGACTTGTGGACAGTATCGAAGCCTGAAAGGTATTTTAATTCCTGTTTTTCAAGAAGGCTATCAAGTCTTCTGGATTTGCCCTGTTTCTGTAATCGGCATCCAAAAATGCATAGGCTATAATTCCGTCCTGACCAATAATATAGGTGGCAGCAAGAGGGAGCTCATTTTCTTCATTGCCGTTGTAAGCATTGAGGTTGAACTTTTGGTCATATATTTTCGCTACTCCGTCAATGAGATGAAAAACAATACCATATTCTTTACCCACTTTGTTGTCAATGTCACTTAAAACTTCAAAAGCTAAATTGTGTTTTTCTGAAGTACTTAGTGATTTGTCAGGGAGTTCTGGAGTTAGCGCTAAAAGTTGAGCACCAAGTGCCTTGAACTCGGGCAAAGCCTCCTGTAAATGATGCAGGGTAAGGTTGCAATAAGGACACCAACCTCCGCGGTACCAAGTGAGAACTACTGGGCCATGTTTTAATTGATCGGAAAGTTTTACCATCTCTCCCTTTGCATTGCTCAAGGCAAAATCAGGAGCCACGTCCCCTACCTGCTGGGCTTTTTCAACAATACCACTTTGGACAACTTCATCTATGCCTTTTTTATAGATGATCTTAGTATCATCAGGAGCAGTTTCATTGAACTTGTCTTTTTGCTGTTGCAATTCTACTTTTAGTGTTATGTTTGGTTGTTCGATCATAATATCTTTAGCTTTTGATTCCCTTTATATTGTATTTATCTGCCAAAAACGATGCCAAGGCTATTTCGTTAATTTTTTAAAAACTCTCTTAACCCATAGCTGGCCAAAACACCTTCGCCAGTAGCAGCGGCTACCTGAGCAATGGCGCCATCACGGTTGTCTCCAGCAGCAAAAATCCCTTTGACCGAAGTTTTTGCCAGACCTGTGGTCGTAATAAATCCGCGTTCATTCATGTCCACCAAACCTTTAAAACTTGCATTATTGGGTTTCAGGCCAACAAAGATGAAAACACCATCTGCTGTAATCACCTCTTCTTTCCCAGTTATCAAATCCCTGACCCGCAGTCCTGCAAATTTCCCATCGGGATCAATGTCCAGCGCTAAAGCCTCCTTATTGTAATGGGTTTCTATATTGTCTAGCTCAGGCAGTTTATCGATATAAGTCTGGGATGCCTTAAAGGTGGCACCTCGGTTAATGATTTTTACTTTCTTTGTGAATCCGGAAAGAAAGATGCCTTCTTCCAAGGCTGAGTTGCCACCACCTACGACAATTACTTCGCGATCTCTGTAAAAGGCACCATCACAGGTAGGGCAGAAGTGCACGCTGGCACCTAATAATTCACTTTCGCCTGGTATGTTCAGCTTCTCATAAGTAGAGCCTGTAGAAAGAACTACGGAGCGCCCTAAAAAGAGATTCGTTTTGGTTCTCACGTTGAAAAGGTTGTTGACCTTCTCTATGCTTACTACTTCTTCACCTGTCTTTATGGTTGCACCATACACACGCGCTTGTTCCTCCATTTTGTCCATAAGCGCCGGACCTGATATGGAAGTAAAGCCTGGGTAGTTTTCAATTTTCTCGGTTAAAAAGGCATTTCCACCGACTGTTTTCTTCTCTAAAATTAAAGTACTGAATCGGTCTCTTTGCGCATAAATGGAAGTGGTCAAGCCCGCGGCACCAGCACCGATGATAATACTATCAAATACCTTGGTGATTTTCTCCTCGTCAAGTTTGAGAGCAATCCTCAACGCTTCGTTTTCAGGCTCTACCAAGATGTCCTCATTAATGAGAATGGTAGGGATTTTCCTTTTCCCATTGTTGATTTTTTCAATGATGGGAATGGCCCATTCGTTTTCATCAATATTGATGTATTGAAAATTTATTTTATTGTCTACCATAAAGGATTTTGACTTGATACAATCCGGACACCAATCTGCACCGTAAAGTATGACCCTGCCCTGTTCATTTATCCCTAAAATACTGGAAAGAGCAGGGTTATCGGGATTGGTATAACTTTTACCATTGATTATCAAGGTCGGAATGATACGTTTGCCCTTGTTGATTGCCTCAACCTTTTTTGTAGCCGCTTCATCGAGATCCACATCGATGAAAGTGTAATCTACATTGTTTTCTATTAGGAAAGCTTTTGCTCTCCGGCAATCAGGACACCAATCGGCACCATAAAGTGTTATCTCGTTCATCTTTGTGTCTTTTAAAATTTAGTTTCAACTTTAGCCTTTGAATAATTTCCCCAAACCATTAATGATATGGCAAGGTATGGGATGTCTTTGATCAGAAAGAAATCAGTAACTGGAAAGCCATCAACTAATTTCCAAATTCCAGGAGTGGTGATAAGGAAACTAAGTGTGGTAATAAAAATCACTGCGGAACCTATTCCGGCTATTTTCCCTAATTGTGGCCTGTATAATGTACCAATTAGTAACGCCCCTATGACTACTTCAGAAAAACCTATAAGGTTTGAAACCGTCTGTAGGGAAAAGATACTGTAAAGCCAATTCATCGCGAAATGATTTTCGACCAATGGCTTTATTAATGCGGCCTCTGTAGGAGTAAACTTAAACAATCCTATCCATATTAGTATGAGGGCTGTGCCGAATACTCCTATATTATAACCGAGTGTTGAAATCTTGATTTGCATAACCTGGGTTTAAAAGTAGGTTTTGCAACAATATTCAAAATAAATACTTATTGCAAAACCCTAGTTAATATTATAATTCTGGAGCCAATGGGAAATCGATTTCAAAACCTGTAAGGTTATGAAGGTAGTTGCTCATGATTTTGTCACCAATAAGTATGACCACATCAATCAAATTCGCTTCACTGTATCCAGCCGCAAAAAATGATGCTTTGACTTTTTCGTCGACCTTACCTTGGTTACTTACCGTCGCGGACGTAAATTTAGCCAAGGCATCAAGCTTTTCATCAAAACTGGCTGAACCACCTCGAATTTCAATAATTTGCTCGTTGGTAAATCCATTCATTTTACCTAGTGCAGTATGGGCTGACTGGCAGTATCTGCAACCATTGATTTGACTCGTAACAAGGTTAACCACTTCTTTCTCTTTGGCTTTTAGTGTAGTTTTTCTACTTTGAAGGGCAAGGTAATCCGCTAATGCCGTTTCATTTTTTGCATAAAAAGCGTAAAGATTTGGGACAAAGCCAATTTGTTTTTCCAGTTGATCAAAAATAGCCTGGTTGTTTTCAGATACTTCAGATTTTGTTGGTACGTTAAATGCTGATGCTGTAGTTGTCATAATAAAATGTTTTTAAGTTTTGTTTGTTGATTAATAACAATACAAAGATTCAGCATTTACAGCCCTAATGGTTAGGTCAAATTGCCTTGCTACTTGGCAATTTTTCCCATTTTGAAAAAATCCCGGTATTACGCCCTATTTAAATGCTTTAATAATAATCATCCGTCTTAGGCATATTACTTAATGTTGCCTCTAAATTATTTAAGTGACCTATAATGAAGAGGTTTGTTTTAATCCACTCAGGAAGAAGAATGGCTTATTTTTTCACAAAAAAAAGCTAACCCATTAGATGGATTAGCTTTCAACAACGCTATTTAAGGGCGTTTTATATTATAGGATTTCCTCCTCTTTCAACATGAGAAGGTCTGTCACCTCTACGGTCTTTTTCTAGAAAACCGCTACCGGAACTTTTTTCTTTAATTCTTTCTGCGCTTACATCCAAAGTATCCTGATGGTTGAAAATGGTCCGATTTTCAAAGTCATATCGTCCATTTAGACTACGGTCCTCTGCGCTGTAATAGGTACGCATGGTATGAAGAAATTCCCCTTGAGGACCAGTGGGCCAGTTGTCTTCGTCAAAACCTGGAGCGTTTTCTAGCGTTTCTTTGGTTTCTCTCACAAATATGGCATCATCATAAGAAGGGTTAAAGCCAAAAGATTCAAAAGGCAGCGCAAGAAGTTTTGAACCAAGGTTTAGAAAACCTTCGTCTACTTTAAGCACTACATATTCTACCTGAGCCGTTGTTTTGTTTAGAACAATGTCTTTGACTGCGCCTACAGACTCATCTCTCGCCGTTTTTACTTTACGTGAAATTAATTCCGTTCCTCTTAACTGAAAATTATTTTTATTATCCATTTTAATAGTTGGTTAAATGAGAAAATCATTTACCCTTAATTTCTCAAGATTTGTGCCAAACTTGGTTTAATCTTAAAATGCTAAATTTTCTATGTAAAATTGTTTTATTAAAGCTTAGAATGGCTAAATAAATATTTAATCAGTTAAATATTTATTTTATTCAGGCATGGTCTTTTTTTAAAGATAGGTCTTTGTAATCTTATAAATAGGTTAGTGAAACTTGGTTTTGCAAATGTTTAATAAATTTGGTGGCGGCCAATGCCTTGTTATAAGATGGATACCCGAATTTCGCTAAAGCTGCAAATTGTTCAGTTTGGCACACACTTCGAATTGCAATATTATCACCAAAACTTTAGAAGGGAAATGCGGCTACCTTAGTATCTACCGGTTATGCTACTCAGAGGTTTTAGTGTTTTTCGCTTCTAGGAGTTTCACTTGCTTTTCCATCAATTCTGTCATTCTGCTTAGTAATTCAATGTTTTTAGGAGTGGTTACGGTGTTGTTTTTAGGATCTTCAGCTTTTTTCTGAAGGGAGTTCATCAGTTTTACAATAAAAAACACCGTAAGGCCAATAATCATAAAATCCACACTCGCCTCAAGTAATTTTCCGTAACCAATTGCAATTTCTTCTGGGTGGGCGACCCCATCTAAGATCACTTCTTCCCTCAAGACTATTTTTTTATTTTCCCAATTGATTCCATTGGTCAAAAAAGATAGAGGCGGTAAGAAAATTTCTTTTACCAATACATCTACTACTTTGTTGAAAGCCGCGCCTATAATCACACCTATTGCGATGTCGATCATATTTCCCTTCACAGCAAATTCCTTGAACTCTTGTATCAATTTGATTTTCATAACCGTTACCTAAAAATATTTGAAGGATTGTAAACAATTGGAATGCCAAATTGAAAGCAGGTGGTGGATAAACCTGTTATAGCACATCCATTAATTTTTTTGACTGAATAGGGCAATGACTTAAAAAATGCCAAAGATGTATTTTTAGTGCAAATGAAGCGCTATTTGATATACAAAATTAAACAAAAGTAAATTTGGATCGGATCCTGATTTTCTCAGGTTTCAACAATCCACATCCACTATAGTTGAGCAATCAAATACGCTAATTTGAATGATTACGCAGGTCTATTGCATATTTCAGGTGTAATTTTCTACAGCCTTCAATATCTTATTTCCCACATCCAAGCTCGCTTGCTTTTGATGGAAGATTGGATAAACTCTCGGGCTAAGTCCTGATATTTAGTGCCCGATACTTCTCTCCCTCTCATTTTTCTTGGCAGGGTGATGATTTCTTCCGGTTCTCCAAAAGTGATTTTCTCGGCTTCCACGATAAGCATGCCGTCGTTGATATCATAAGCCAAAATCAAACCTGGAAGCCCGAATTGCTCCTCCGGACCCGTTGGGACGGGAATATCTGAGGCGAACCAAGCAGTGATCTTTTGGCCTTTAATGCTGTCTTCAGACACCGCTTTCATACACATGTGTCCGAGAATGTCCCTTATTTCGTTCATTACCCTCCATTTTGGAGTGTTTAGACTATCACGAACGATATAAGTTTTACCCATTTGGTCCATGTATTTCAGATAGGTCTGGTCTTCTAAATTGTTTTCTATGAGATAGTCATTTACTTGCCAAGAGTAGCTTTGGACTTGATAGGGTTCTCCGAAAGTATAGATACTTTTTTCTGGCCAAAACTGAAGTTTCATCCGAGTGCTGTAGCCATCAGGATTACTCCAGGAGAGTAAGATTCTATCCTTTTCCTGCTCAGTAATGTGAGGGAGGTTGGAATAGATTTTATCATAGAATATGCGGTATCGGTACTCTACCTCACCCACCATATTTTGGGCCCTCAGTCCTGTAGAAATCAATAATAAGATAAGGATCTTTAAGTATTTTAATTTCATTTTTTTTAAATTTAAGAATTGGCTGAATCAGTATTTGTGAAAAGAATTGGCAAAATATACCAAAGTTGAATCAAGCTATTTAACTGCATTTACCATGGTAAACTAGAAAGAGTCCGCTTTTTTACCTATTAGCTAGGTGGTTTAAACTCTTAAAAATGCAGATTTTATGAGATCCCGACGACTATTAATCATGCCGAAACGGTTAACGGGGGAAAGGTCCATTTATTAGACTTGCCTCCGGTGACTTTATAACTTCCACATCTTAGAACGTCCTAACCTACCTACGACTTTTCACCTCTACCCCACGCATATTATAGGTTACCCCAAGAAGAAAATACCTTGATAGCGTTTCAATCCTTCCATTGGAAACGTAATTTTGGCCTGCATACTGGCTGATGGTTTGATTTTCCTTGAAGATGTCGTATGCGGATAGCCTGACTTCCCATTTTTTAGCCTTTCCAAGTAGTTTATAGACGAATGCATTGAGGATAGGTATTTTCTGGTCAAATCCAAAACTTTCGTTTTTATATCGGTTGTAGTTGAATTTCACATCTAAGTAAAAATCTTTGGGGAATTTAATGTTCATATTACCATAAGCACTCCAATTTATTATGTCCTGATTTTGGGAGGGATTTTGTTCGTATTTGGTTTTGCTGAGTCGGAAAGATGACCCAGTATATAGGCTGAACCATTCTAAAGGTGTCAGATTAAAATTTATTCCAAAGTTATTGCTAAAAGTTTGGGTCTCAGTCTCCACTGAGTTGATGAGGGAGAGGCTTTTAGAATAAGAGGGATTTGCAGATAAGTATGCAGAAGCCTTGGTCTTTACGATGGGAAAACCAAAACCTAAATATGGATTATACCGCTGCCCCCCTGAAACATTTCCTGCCTTGTAGGTAGTGACAAAAGTTTCTGGGTCTATGGTCTGATTTTGAACTACTTGATTTTGATAGAATGTTGAATTGAATGAAAACCGTAAATTTATAAAGGTGGCTGGATCATACATGCTATATCCTGTATTGAAAGAATGGGATACTTCAGGCTCTAAATCAGGATTTCCTTCTCGTATATACAATGGGTTAGATATGTCCTTGTAAGGCTGTAGGTCGGTGATATTCGGGGGATTGACGCCCATGGCATAGCTTGCGTTGATACGCTTGTTCCCTTTCATTGTTTTTGAGTAATTTACATTAGGGGTGAAATTGAGGTAGTTTTTGTTCACTCGGCCTAATATTTCACTATTTTTTACGACTGAAAATTGTCCATTTAATCGATAATTTGAGGCGGCTAAACCTAGGCTTAAGTTAGAGCCTTTGTTGGCATATCGGATGCTAGAACCAAATCTGTTGTAGGTAATCGTATTTTCAAAAAATCGACTGAGGTCAGGGTTTAGCTCTTGGGTGTCGCTTGATTCTACATCGTATACTTGTCGGTCTGTTTCGCTCTGTGACTGGCTGAAATTGTAAAAAGTCTCCCAGAAAAAAACTTTTTTGATTGGTTCGACAAAGAGTAAGCTAGACTTGATCAAGTTAGCGCCATTCATTGCTTGGTTCAATTGATCCAAGTTTCGGAAATAGGTATTTGGGTCTGTTGAGTTCATGAGATCTACGACAGATTTTTGTATGCCATTTTGATCTGCCTTACTATAAGTATCACTTATACTGGCAGCAAAGTTTCGTCCGTTTTTTTTGAACTTATGCCTATAAATTGCTGTACCCTGAAAGGCCCCTGACCATTTATCCGATTGGTTGTTCCTATCCATTTGACTTTGCTCCGTGCTACTGCGAATCAGCTCTTGATGACTGGCCAAGTAGGTAGTGAGTGAACTTAGCCTTCCTTTTGCGTTAATGGTGATGGTGTTGGCGCTGTCCAATTCGTTCTGAAAGCGAAGGTTTACCCTATGGTGACCTGCCATGTTATTTTGTGTGCTTTGGTCAACGGAAGTGAACGAAGTGTTGTCCTGCAAGAAATTTGTCCTGCTATTGATACTCTCTAGTGCTTGGTCACTGCGGCTATAGAAATAGTTGCTATTAAAATCTTTCTTATCCTTTAGGTAGTTATAATTAACGCCTATGGCTTGGTTGTTGGAGTAGCCAGAGTTGAGGTTATTGAAGGGAATTTCGAAGGATTCTTCATTGTCCCCACCTGAAAACGAATAATAATTCCCACCGCTTCCATTAAAACCAAAGTCCCCAGTGTCACCAAATTGGAAAGCACCGCTCCCTTTAAACTCCTGCAAATCATCCCAGCTCAGCCCAGATTGGTTGACATTATTGCCGTAGCCGATCACCGAAAATTGGTTTACTTTGTCAAATTTATTGAATGAGGCATTTGTAGACCATCTTCCATCTGTACCCAATGCTGCAGAAAGCTTACCAAAACCTCCTTTCCTGGCTTCATCCTTCAACTCAACGTTTAAGGTTTTTTCTTTCACTCCATCTTCCACGCCTGTTAGCTTTGACTGTTCTGACTTGTCATCGTATAGCTGAAGCTTGCTTACTGACTCTGCATTCAAGTTTTGTGTAGCCATTTTTGTGTTGCCTCCAAAAAAGCGCCTTCCATCCACTGTTACTTTTTGTACTTGTTCCCCTTGTGCCACTATATTTCCGTCCTTGTCTATTTGTATTCCGGGCAGCTTGCGAAGCAATTCTTCCAGGGTCGCTCCTGGTGGAACTTTGAATTTGCTCGCATCGTACTCTAGCGTGTCTCCTCGCATCATCAAGGGTGCTTTGGCGGCTTTCACTACCACCTCATAGAGTTCCTGTAAGATGGGCATCAACTGAATCTCATCGACCTCCAAGTCACCTGTTTCGGGTAGAACCAGTTCCTTTTGCACAGGCAGGTAACCCATATAGGTGGCTTTGATGAGTAGTGGTTGTTTATCTACGTTTTTGAATTGGTATTCTCCGTCTTTATTCGTTAGGGTGTACGCCACCAAGGCAGAGTCTTTCGGACTAAGTAGTAGAATGGAGGTGTAGTCGAGTGGCATATTCGTGGTATCTTTCACCACTCCCCGAATACTAAGTTTGGATTGGCCATAGGAGGCAAAATTGATGAAGGCCAGAAGAAGGCATGAAATGAGTAATTTCATTTTTTTTTAGTTTAATGTTTTTAATAATAATTTATTTGACTAAAAACTATCACAACATTTTTCACTATCAGTTCATTTATTACAAGGTGAATTGGTAGTGTCAGAAAACAGGCTCAGGATTGAATGCGATGCAAATGAATCCAGCTAAAAAAGTTGTAGTTGAACGAGTTTTATTTTTTACATCGCTTAATCGACTTTTTTAAATTTTAATCTTGAGCTTCAAATTCTAATAATATATGCCCCCTCACTTCTCTTCTTCGTATAGTTATCTTTTTAAACAAATCAAAACTTTCTTCTTTCAAGTAGTACCATTCAGTAAAAAATCAACAAATACTGAAATATTGCACTATACTATTGACTATCATACTACTACAAGTATAGTAATAATTCAACTAAAAACATAAAACTAATATGTTAAATAATGTTATTATTGTGAAGAGACATGGAAATAATACTTATTTGAAAGTAAACAACACCTATTATTAGGTGAATTTTCTTAAAATTGATTTCACTCAAGTGGAAAAGAGAATACCGGTTATTTTTAACCCTTACCAATCAGTGCAATTAATCCAAACTCATTTATGGGGAAGCCTACCTTTTCATCTCTCAGATTTATAATCCTTCAGTACGGTAGCTAGAGTCATACAAAAACACTACACATCAATCCTAAACTTTTTTGACAACCGCAGTACCAATGC
>TARA_R110001592_G_scaffold358357_1_pt1 | contig 114961 bp, 88 predicted proteins | sample TARA_R110001592 | Tara Oceans TARA_R110001592 (sample SAMEA4398387) | marine metagenome | biome: Polar Biome; feature: [SRF] surface water layer (ENVO:00010504); material: water (ENVO:00002006), including particulate matter (ENVO:01000060) such as... | depth 5 m
ATGTAATCCGGGGTTGTCGCAGACAACAGGAAACTGTCAGTGAAATCACCCAATAAAGTTGCACGTCACCAACCTTCTTAACCGCAGGAACAGCCCCCTATGTCCGCCCGCCTGACGAAGTACACACCAGTTTCACACCGTCATGGGAACCGATGGAACCATCGAACTGGAATGTATCTACCACGAAAAACACGAAATGACACGAAAACAAGACAGTGGGTGAGCCCGGTTGCAGTCCGGGCTGAGCACCGCGAGCAGGAGGTCGCGGCTGAAGCGTGCCATTACAGGGCCGGTCTTCCGATACCTGCTCGGCACGTTCGGACACATGGGTAACACTCGTGTAAACTGCGATGTGTCTGCATTAGGGGCATAAAAAACGCCCTGAATCAGAACTGATTCAGGGCGTTTCAAGTTGCCCGACTAGGATTCGAACCTAGACTAAGTGAGTCAGAGTCACTCGTGCTACCGTTACACTATCAGGCAAGACTTTGTGCCCGGCAATATTGACGTTGCCATTTCGTTGATAAGCTCAGTGGATAGCATCACTTGCAGCTTTCTCAGGCCATTATAGGGAATTTTTTCTGTACGCCAAGTCGATCAGGTAGAGAATTTTCTATTCTTTTCGGTCTGTTTCACACTTTCAAGCTGTTTGCGAGTATGACAGTATATAAACAGGACCGGTTCACCGGAAACGGCCTGCCAGCGTTGACTTTTCCCGGGAAGTGAAGTTTTGATGCGAAACTGGAAATTACGTAGTGGTCTCTGTTTGTGGGGCTGTCTGGTTACTTTTATGTTAACAATTCAGGCGGAGGAACCCCCCATCGATCCGAAAAAGGCTCAGGAAACAGCCCGGTTACATATCAAATTGAAACAGCTGATCGAGCAACTCTCGGAGCAAATCAGCCAGAAGCCCGCAGAGACAACCCTCTATTCCCGACGCGGTGATGCCCATTTCTTCAACGGAGATTTCAAGGCAGCAGTCGCCGATTACAACAAAATGGTCGAATTGAACCCCGCCATCTCCGCCTCTCACTGGAGACGGGGAATCGCCTGTTACTATGCAAAGCAGTATACAGAAGCCGCGAAACAGTTTGAAAATTATCACTCATTTGACAACGTTGATCGCGAGAATGGCATCTGGCGGTTCTTTTCTCAATACAAGGCCAAAGGTGCCACTGCGGCGCAACAGGGGCTTCTTAAATATGAAAAAGATGACCGGGAACCCTTTCCCGATCTGTATCGGATGTTTCAGGGCCAGACGACGCCCGAAACTGTCTTGAAAAATATAGAGACGGCGGAGATCGATGCGCAAGAACGCAGCAAACGTTATTTTTATGCGTATCTCTATATCGGCTTAAATGAATCGCTGCTCGGTCATCATGATCAGGCTCGGTTGTACCTCAAAAAGTCGGTTGAGAATGACTGGGGCCCGGCTGCCGGTTTTGGCCCCAATTATATGTGGCATACCGGACGGCTCGAGTTACAATTGCTGTCAGAACAAAACCGGAAATAAGTCCAGAAGAGTCAGCTCTGTCTGTTGTCTAAACCAGAGTGATTCTATGCCAGTATTGTAAAGTACTTGAAGGGATCTTGTCGCGATGAAATGGAACCTGTCTGCCCGCTGCCTGATTCTTTCACTGGCGATTTTGATTGTCCTGTTGCTGCATTCCGATGCTTGTCTGGCGCAAGATGCCAGGCCCGAAGTCAAGCCGGAACCTCCGTCTGCCGAAACGCTGGAAAAACGAAAAGAAGCATTGGCCCATGCCCAGCAGGGGCAGGCATTGCTCAAGCAGAAAGACTGGAAAAGTGCGATTACCGAATTCGAAAAATCAATAGAATTGCAGCCGGAAAACAGCATGCTGCATTACCTGCTGAGCGTCGCCTGTCTTGAGGATTCCCAGGCCAGCAGGAGTTGGATTGAGATCCGCAAAGCGGTGCTGCTCGATGCCGAAAACAAACGGGCCGCTCAGGACTTCCTCAAATTCTGGAGCTTTTTCGATCGCAAGGGAATTCTGAATGTCGGGACGCCGGAGGTTGAAGTGCTCAAACTTCTCGGGAAACCTGACAGCCAGCGCGAGAATAAGGACGAAACCCAGTTGGTTTATGGTTTCATGTGGCTCAACTTTCGCAATGCCAGCCTGTACGCCGTGATTGATACACGGAAATTATCGGCGAAAGATATGGTGGCAGTGAAGTCAATGAAATTTCACCTGGGAGATCCCTGGCGAGAAGGGTATCGGATGATGAATTCAACGAATGCATTGACCGAATTTGTAATTCCCCCTGAAACCGTCCAGAACTATCAGCAACTGTTCTCCACGCAACGACTGTTCAAACTCGGCGAGCAGTTATCAGCCAGGGATTTCATGAACCGAATGAAGTCCCTGGTTGAAAAGTCTTACCAGTTGGAAGAATGGAATGTGATAGAGGATGGCGAGGATGATATCCTGTATGAATGGCGGGTCGCAAAAGGTGACAAAACGCCCGCACAACATGAAATCAGCAGAGTCGTGCGCGGCAGCCGTGACATGCACCGACTGGCATATGTCATTCGAAAGCAGCCGCTCAAATCAGCCGATCGTGAGCAGTGGATCAACAGGTTGAAGTCAGCGCAACTTATTTTGGCTCATCCTGAAACTGCAAAACTGACGGCTGCTCAGAAACAGGAACTGGCAGATCAGCTCAAACAGAAATCGAGAGAAATTATCGAGAAGCAATTGCAGTATATCCGTGACGGGGATGTGGCGGCGATGAAGCCTTATTTTACGGAACGGGTCAGAAAGTTCATCACGAAAGCATCACTCAAACAGGCTACTGAACAGGCTGAATCCGCCAAACCAGATGAACTTGTCCACGACATCGAAATTCTGGAAATCGACGGATCGCTGCAGGCAAAAATCAAAATGAAAAACGGTCGCACTCTGACAACCCTGCTTCCCGTCAACGGAAGATGGGAGGCTGACACAATCTGGTTTGAGTGAAATTTACTGTCGATCGCAAGCACCCTAAGTTTACTAAGTTGTGCCGAACGGTGAATCGTTACCAGAGATAGTGTTCGTAATTTCATTTGTTGATCGCTGGTAACCACGTTTTTCGCCCTAAAATTATTGATTAATTTTTTAATCAGAATCCTCTCGGCTCTGTCTCTCAAGGGCTCGCTTAAAAAATCTGTAAATCATTGAATCATATGTGCTTGCGCTTTGTTAAGGACGGCGTGATTTGAGTTCTTCCCCTCTGCGTTTTCTAACCGTACTTGCGATTAGCATATTTCGTCTCAACTTCACAATGCGATTATTCCGAAAGATCAGAATAACCGCTTGTACCCGGATAATCGGAATAGCTTTACAGCCGACCGGGGATGAGTGGCAGAATGGACCGGGTTTCACCCGCCTGTTCGCTTCGACCGGTTTTGCACACTAAAGGATCAGATATCCTGAGAGTGCCAGATCGGGAGAGGATGAGGAACGAAGTTGATCGTCTGAAATCGTAAGAGACGAGTTATACATCGACGTTGGAGCATTCGATGAAGAAATTAAGTGTCAGCCTGGCCTGCTTCTATTTAGCCTCTCAGTACGTACTGGTGTCTGCTTTTGCAGATCCAGCCCCCGCTGAAGGTAATCAAACAGAGGGACATGCGACGATTGGTGAGCCAGCAGGTTCTGCTATCGTGGGGAACGTTTCTTCCGGTGTGTTCAGGCATGATTTTATTCCTGCGAACACAGTCCAGAGAAATGATGTTCCCGGTTTTACTAACATGAAGGATGTCAGTTACCAGGACGAATTACAGGGGTATGCTCCTTACAGATATCCTGATCCCCGCACCATGGAAGTGAATGAATTCGTCGATAACGGGGCCGGCTATCAGCCTGTGGACGTCGATGCGTTTCATCCCCTCTTCCGCCTGGATAAAGGCATTGGTGGTGGTATCGGTTACGACGATGGTTATTCAAACCTGGGCGTCTTAATGCCTTTCACGATCAATCCTGAGCAGAGCATGCTCTTCCTTGATCTGCGGGCCATGGTGACAGACCAGGGTGCCGGCGGTGTCAACCTGGGTGCTGGCTGGCGTGCTTACAACGACAATCTGGATAAAATCTTCACGGTCGCCGGCTGGTACGACTACGATGACGGGCACTATCAGGATTACCATCAGCTTGGTCTGAGTGGTGAAGTCATCGGCCAGTATCTGACTACACGCGTGAACGGTTATTTTCCCATCAATAATAATGAGATCATCATCTCGAACAATCTGTCAGGAAGTGCCTACTTCCAGACAGATCGAATTTATCTGAATCGCACACGACGGTCTGAATCGTCATACGGTGGTGTCGATGCTGAAGTCGGCGGTCCGCTGCCGGTCCTCGGGAAATTCGGCATTGATGGCTATGTCGGCGGTTACTACTACAACTCAGATCACGACAAAAGCGCCGCAGGTGCCAAGTTCCGTGCAGAAGCCAATATTAATGACTGGTGGCAGATGAGTGTCAGCTATGCTAAGGATTCCGTATTCGGTTCCAACGCATGGATGAATGTGACGCTCTCCATTCCAGAAGGTCGTTCCGACAAGTGGATGCGGCCAAAAACTCTGCAGCAACGCATGTATCAGCCTATGAATCGTAATTACCGCGTCGTGGCAAACGTGAAACAGACAACGACAAATGAGCTGGCGATCAATCCTGATGATGGCCTGCCATACACCGTAGCACACATCGATCCGGATTTCGGTGCCACCGGCGATGGTACTTATGAAACACCATTCGGTTCGGTTGCCGCCTATAACGCGTCACCGCCTACTGCAGCAACAGATATCATCTTCGTGCAGGACGGTAACGAACTGAACCTGAATGGTCAGATTACACTGCTGGATAACGGCGGGGGAATCGGTGGAACTACCGGTCAGCGTCTGTTGAGTGAAGCGGTCGTGCACAGCTTCAATACACTCGATAACGATGGAAATGTCGTCAGTATCACTCTGCCAGGTTACAACCCCGCTGCCAGTCTTCCCACACTCACCAACCTGAGTGGGGCGGGTGGATCAGCGGGCGCAGTGGTCGTCGGACAGGGAGGCGCCTGGGAAGTATCCGGTTTCAACATCAGCGGCGTGCGAACGGCTGGTTTACCGCATAACTACGGTATCTATTCAGCGGGAACACGTGGTTTTGATATCAACCGTAATACCTTCGTGCTGTATAACCGCGGTGTGGATGTTGTCAATACGGCCAGTGAAACCGGTGTACTCTCCAGTAACACCTTCACAGGTGACGGTGCCAATTCCTTACACGGTGCCCGCATCACACAAACAGCAGGGACCATGGAACTGGCATTCCATGACAATACGGCCACGAATAATCTGGGAGTTGTTCCGCCAGGAACAGGAACCGGGTTCGAAATCATTGCAAATGGCGGAAGCTCGATTGATGGCGTAGGGACTGCCGCCGATGGAGTGACCACCCTGGGTATCACCGGTAATACTGCAACCAGCAACGGTACCGGCATGATCATGACTGCCGATGGCGGGGCGACAATCAACACGGATTTTGCCCGAAACACCTTCAGTAACAATACGAACGCCACCACAAGTGGTTTAGTTGTCAATTCCAATGCAAGTACCGTTATATTTAACAGCTTTGATACAGTCACTGCCAGTAACAATGCCGGAAATGGTATTGCCTTCAATACCACTGCAGGTGGTACGTTGTCTGCATTATCAGATGGCGGAGACAACCTGGGAATGACAAACATCAACGCCAGCAACAACGGTGTTGACGGCTTTGTAGCCACATCGGATGGCGCTGGATCTGCCATCAATCTGAATATCGGTAATGCCAACTCAACCACCAACGTTTTCAGCAGTAACACCCAGAACGGTATCAGCCTGAATACAACAAACGATGGTGCTATCGGCGGGAGTATCATCAATAACTCCGCGACCGGCAATACGCAGGATGGTCTGGCATTTACTTTGACCACCGGTTCGATTGACCTGACCGGCTTTGGTTCACCTTCCATCGGCAGCAATAACTTCACCGGCAACACCCGACACGGGATGAGCATTGTGAACAACACCGGCGGTGTCTTCACGACCTCGCTGATCTCTGAGAATGACTTCAGCAATAATACCGAAGCCGGGATGTTTATCGGGGGAGCCGCCCTGGGCGGAACCGATACTGCCGTCAATACGCTGGGTACCATTGATTCAAACAACTTCAATCGTACTACGACTGGAACGGCTGGTATCCTGTTTGGTTCCAGCGATGTCCGCACGACGGCATCCATCTACAGGAACACCTTTATCGGTCGCGCTCCAGATTTACCAGATGATGACGGTGCCAGTTTTGGTGTCGGTGGTACCGTTGATGGTACCACGACTGTCGGAGGTAATGGCGGTGTGACCCTGTCGTTTGGAGACCTGGCAGCCATTGATAACTCTCTGACCAATACGTTCCAGGACAACGGCGATGCCCATATCGGACTGCTGTTAATCGGTAACACAACCAACCGGGTTGACATTGATCAGCACAACTTTAATACCACTTATGACACTACTTTAAACAGTGAGTTTACCGGCGAGGGTGTCGGATTTATCGTGCGGGATACTGCCACCTTAACGAACAGCACCATTCAACGCAGTATCATTCAGAACAGTGCTGCATCCGGTCTGTTGATGACCGTCACCGGGAACAATCTGGGTGACTTCGGTACCATCAACAACATCACAATCGGTGGCAGCACATCTGACTATGGAAACCTGTTTACAACCAATGCAGGCCACGGTATTGAGATGGCGCGGACTTCTGATGCTGTGATGACCAATATCAATATCAGGTACAATACCTCTACAGCAAACACATTGAATGGTATCGATCTGACCGCCTCTGCTGCGAATAAGACCGACACCTATACCGTTAATAACAACACCGTTACAAACAATGGCCAGTCGGGGATTGATCTCCGGGTCGAAGCGGATGCTATTCTGTCTGCCAACATGGACAGCAATACGATCACAGGCAACACTCTGCATGGTATTATGACAACAGAGCTTACCAATTCCGTATTTGACACACGTGGAATAACCGGAGCCTGGACCCGCAACTACATTGCTGAAAACGGCGGAGACGGTATCCACCTCGAAGCGGCTACCGACTCACTCGTCATCGGGGATGCGGCAGATTCTTCGCTGGGTAACGTGATTGTGGACAACGGTGTAGACGGTATCGCTGTTGAAGATGCCGGAACACTTACAATCGCCCGCAACTACATCGCAGAGAACACGGTCGCCGGTATCGATCTGGACCTGCTCGGCTATAATAACACGACAATCGCGAACAACGATATCACCCGGAACGGGGGAGACGGTATCGAATTTATGAATGTCCTGTCAGGTACTTTTGACCTGAATATTGATGGTAACATCATCGACTTCAACGGCGGGCGTGGCTTCGATGTTCTGGCCCGACCTGGTTTAGGTGGCTCTGCTTCGACCATCAACATCGACTTTAACAATAACATCGTGAATGAAAACCGCCTCGAAGGGGTGTATGTAGTCTACACGGCATCGCTCACACAGAATCAGACAGATCCTTCTACCACGACCCTGGCTTCGGACGGAAGTCTCTTCCAGGATGTCTATCTGAGAATGGATATGGATAATAACCAGATCATCGACAACGGTCGCGACAGTGGCTTCGGTACCACTGGTCTGGTCGTCCGCGTCGGTACCACTCGATCCTTCACCGGAACTGGTGGTTCGCAATACGGCGGGGGCTTTGCCAGCGATGGTGCGGGTAACTTTGTTACATCTGGTGTGATCATGTCCGTCACAAATACCACCTTGACGGGTAACCTGGGTGACGATGTCTACTTTGAATCATTTACCTCAACGGTTGATCCCGCTGCAACAGCCGGAACCTGGGGAGCGACTATAGATCCGACCGTCATCAATACTTTCCAGTCAGATGCGCTCGCTCGACTGGACCTGTTGTGGGATAATAACACGATCATCTCATCCGATACAACAAATGTCGGTGCCTTCTACGCTAATGCTGATACCTTCAAATCTCGTTTGAATACGACCAGTGTTCCGTTCGACGGGCCATTTACTTCGACAACACGACGTCGTAATGCTCAACGTCTGGCTGCCCGTATTCCAAACCTGAACGATCCGGGGGCAGGAAACTTCCTCTACTCCGGTACCGGAGCCAGTACCTTCCGTGTTGACAGCTCGGGAGACACAGGGATCTTCACACTGGACGGGAATCCTTACACGACTACCGGCGACGCCAATGGTATCTACTATCCCGGTATCATTGTCGGCGAACTGCCTTACGGCTGGGGACAGTACTAAGATCAAGACCCTGGTCTGATCTGAGTATCAGTGAAAACAAAAAACACCATCCTGAGAAATCGGGATGGTGTTTTTTTGTTGTCTCAGAACAGTACTGTTAAGCCGGTGACAGGAACTGCTCGATGCGATCCAGGCCGGCTTCCAGTGTTTTCAGATCCGTCGCAAATGACAGACGAACATAACCGGGAGCACCGAAGGCATCGCCGGTCACCAGTGCCACGTGTGCTTCTTCCAGTAACGCGGTACAGAACTCGCTGGAGTCGGTCACGACTTTGCCGCCTCCCAGCGGTTTATTGAAGTGGGCACTCACGTTGAAGAAGGCGTAAAACGCACCCCCTGGTTCGGCGAAGCTGATGTCCGGGAATTTGCGCAGGCGTTCGAGGACATAAGCACGGCGTTCTTTGAACGCGGTCAGCATGTCGGCGACGCTTTCCTGGGGACCGGATAACGCGGCAATCGTCGCGGCCTGGCTGATACTGCAGGGATTGGATGTTTCCTGACTCTGCAGCTTGGTCATCGCGGCAGTGAGTTCGGGGCTCGCCAGTGTCCAGCCGATTCGCCAGCCGGTCATCGCGTAAGCTTTGCTGACTCCACTCACAATAATCGTTCGTTCTGCGACTTCCGGACCGAAGGAAGCGAAGCTGCGGAATTCAGAACCTTCGTAGATCAGTTTTTCATAGATCTCGTCTGAGAGCACCGCCACATCTTTTTCCACGGCGACTTTCGCCAGCGCTTCCAGTGTTTCCACCGGGTAGGCGGCTCCGGTCGGGTTACAGGGATTGTTGAGCATCATCAGTTTGGTTTTGGGAGTGATGGCGGCAGCGAACTGTTCCGCGTTCATGCAGAAACCGCTCTCTTCTGATGTTTCCACCATCACGGGAGTCGCGCCGGTCAGTTCGACCAGGGCACTATAGCTGACCCAGTAGGGAGTCGGGATGATGACTTCATCCCCGGGTCCACACAAGGCGGTCAGTACATTATGAATCGAATGCTTGGCACCATTAGAAACGACCACCTGATTTGGTTGATAGCTCAAACCATAATCGCGCTGGTAAGCATCGCAGATTGCCTGTTTGACTTCGAGAGTACCCGCTGCCGGTGTGTAATGTGTCTGGCCGGCATCCATGGCGTCTTTTGCCGCCTGGCAGATATGAGCGGGTGTGGTGAAGTCTGGCTCTCCCAGGGTGAACTCATACACTTTGACGCCGGTACTTTTCAATTCCTTGGCTTTTGCTGCAGCGGCAATGGTCGCGGATGGCTTGAGTTTCTGAACAGTAGCTGAGAGCTGCATCGACATAATGGTGATCTTTGTTCTCTGAATGAATAAAAGTAGATGGATCTGAAAACCGATATCAGATCTCGAAAGTTCCCCCACGCAGACACGCGGGAAGCAAAGATGTTCGTAAACATCTGATTCTTTTCACCTGTGAGGACAGCGTCAAGTCTCGGGTGGCATAGTTTGCAAATCGAACAGGAATCTGGCCTGAAATCGGGTCAGGCAGGACAGGGCAGCGTCAATCTGGCGTGGGGCCGCCCGTGTTCAGCGAGAAGCCGGCAGTTCGCTCTCGGCGTTCTTACCCACTTCGTGAGCTGACATGTTCACCTGAATCAGGGATGTCTGCTTGAACTCGGTGCGAGGCCGGGTTCCCCCCTTGGTTTCGCGTGTGATCACAACCGACCATTTGGCGACGCCGAACGGGATTTCTGTAGTGCGCCAGATTTTTCCTTCGTTTTTTGAGCGGGTTGTGGTGCTTTCGCTGATGAAGGTCCCCTGGTACTCCCGCGCAGAGACAGTCGCAGCCGGTGTTTCCACGCTGCCAGGCTCTCCGACAGAATCCCATTGGGTATAGTGTTCCAGCATCGTGATCATGGGGTAGAAACGCAGTACATTGGTTTTGAGTGGTTCGACAGGTCGGTCACCGGTTTTGCGATAGCCGCGGACGATCGGCAGAAACGTAATCGGCAGTTCATTTTTGCCAATCGTCTCTTTGATGTCACCGCTGATCGCTTTTTCAGGAACCAGCACCTTATAAATGCGCGGGCCGGAAACTCCAGGAGCCACACCCGATTCCGTTGATTTTCCGGTGATGCATTTAAATTCCAGCCAGCGACAGGCGGTCTGTGCGCCTTCGTATTCTGCCATCTCAGAGCCTACAGAACTGATGACCAGATGTCGCGTCCACTGCAGTTTGATGTTCAAATCGTTCGATTCCGGCCCTGGCATCTCTTTTTCATAGGTCCCTTCAAAGCGGACCCAGGAGCCATCAGCGGGCAGTTCCCAGATCAGTCCCTGTGCAGAAAGGGAACTCGAGAGTGAAACAACGCAGATCAGTGACAGCAGAAAAGTACGTACGGACATGTTTGTAAAACCACAGTGAGTACAGGGAACGGAGCAGTGACCAGAGATCACGCGAGAAACCAGCGGTTCCAGTGTGACAAATCAAGCATCCTCTGACAACACTTTTTGGTTTTTCCCGCAGGAATTTTCTGAAGCAATCACATTTCAGTGCGTATAACGGGAGCATCAGTCAACTCTTTCTTGACCGTAGCCTGTTGTTCCACTTAGACTGCATATAGCGGTTAATCCGAATTTAACGTTTTCCAGAGTGATCTCTCCTGCTGCATCACAACGATTCTGGTTCTGCAAACAATACATACGTCCCTGTTCTGGAGATTTCTGATGTCGATGCCTGTTCATAAAAGTCGCTGGTTCCTCGTGGCATTGCTTCTTGGCTGTGCGCTGATTCTCACTCAAAATTCTGTTTCTGCTGCAGAAGAAGAGGAAGCCAAGCCAACCCGTGAAAACTGGGCCCATATGGTCATCAAAGGGTCCTATCCCGAAGGGCCGCAGATGCCCGGCCTGTTTGGCGACGTCACCGAGTCACTCTCCAAAGTCGTTTCCCGGCTGGAAAAGGCGGCGGAGGATAAATCGCTGACCGGCGTCGTACTGCATTTCAAAGGGACCGAACTCGGCTGGGCCAAATTGAACGAACTGCGACAGGCGATTCAGAAAGTCCGCAAGAGCGACAAGAAGGTCTTTGCCTGGATTGAAACGGGCATGACCAAAGATTACCTGATCGCGTCTGCCTGTGATCAGATCGTGATGCCCGAGTCGGCTTCACTGATCCTGCTGGGACTGCGTGCGGAAGTCAGTTTCTATAAGAACCTGTTCGACATCCTCGATATCAAACCGGATATTCTGCGGGTCGGCAAATACAAGTCGGCTGCTGAACCCTATACACGTACCGAAATGAGTGAAGCCTTTCGCGAAGAAATGGAAGCACTGCTCGATAATTACTTCGGACAGATCACCGGTATGATTTCCGAATCCCGGGGGTTATCCGCTGAAAAAGTCGAGGCTGCTATCAACGGCGGTCCATATATGGCTGCCGAAGCAAAGAAACTCGGACTGATTGATCACATTGCCTATGAAGATCAACTCCCCAAACTGCTCACGGGAGAGGACAGTAAAAACGAAGTCAAGCTGATCAAAAAATATGCGAAAAAACGGGCTGACACCGATTTCTCTGGCATCGCGGGACTGATCAAACTGATGGACCTGCTGGCCGGCATCGATTCCTCACAACGCATCGGCTCCGGACCGCGGATCGCCGTCATCTATGCCACGGGGGCCATCATGTCCGGTTCCTCTGCACAGGGAAGTCTGCTGGGAGGCAATGTTCTGGGCTCGGATACCTTTATCAAAGCCGTTCATAAAGCAGCCGACGATGATCAGGTCAAAGCGATCGTGGTCCGCGTCGACAGCCCGGGAGGCAGCGCCCTGGCCAGCGATCTGATGTGGCGGGCACTTGAAGAAGCCGGCAAACCGATCGTCGTCAGCATGGGTGATGTCGCCGCCAGCGGAGGCTACTACATCTCCATGGGCGCAGAACGCATCTTTGCCGAACCGGGGACCCTGACGGGGTCGATTGGCGTTGTTGGCGGCAAACTGGCGATTGAAGGTCTCTATAAGAAAATCGGGATTACGACCAGCGTCATTTCACGTGGCAGCAACAGTGGAACCTTCAGCCCGCTGAATGGTTTTACGGAATCGGAACGCGTCGCCGTCACGGGCATGCTGAACGCGATCTACAAACAGTTTACCGAAAAAGCCGCCGCTGGTCGCAAAATGGATTACAACAAACTGGAAGCCCTCGCACGAGGTCGGGTCTATACTGGAGAGATGGCGCTGAAACTCGGCCTGGTAGACCAGTTGGGAACACTCGATGAAGCCATCGATCATGCCCGCAAACTGGGGAAAATCAAAGAAGGCGAGAAGTTCGAAAAACTGATTCTCCCCCGACCGACCAGTCCGTTCGAGCAGATTTTCGGCCCTGTGGACGGCGATACGCAACAACATCAGCAGATCTCCCGCATGCTGGATTCCCTGGCTCCGGGGTTGTCTGAACAATTGAAAAAAATGGACCTGATCAATTTACTGGCACGGGAAAAGTCACTCACAATTATGCCTTTCGAGATTCGCGTCCAGTAATGATTCTGGTTATGCTGATCGAAACACACAGGCAAACTTGAAAATTCAACTCGCCGCAGTTTGGAAATACCGCAAGGAGACAGGATGTTAATCGGCTCAAGCAAATCAATCAGAATGCTCTGCCTGACAATGCTGGCAGTCTATTGTATCGCAGGTGCACAACCGCCTGTTTACGCAGACGATAAAGCAAAGCTGGGAGATTCTTACGGCTTTAAACCACTGGAACTCTTCAAGCTCTCCGACCGGTCCGCCAATATGCTGGCCCAGGATCTGAACGGAGATGGGCTGAATGATCTGATTCTGATTGACAACAGCAACAGCCGCATTGATGTCCTGCAGCAACGTGCTCCCGGCGAAAAAGTCTCTCCCGATGAAATGACAGACGAAGTCAACGGGATTCCCAGTGATGCACGTTTAAAACACATCAAAATTCCCGTCGATGTCTCCATTTCAGCACTGACAGTGGGTGACTTCAATGGAGACGGGCTCAATGATCTGGCCTACCTGGCCCTGCCGGACCGACTCATCATTCGCTATCAGACCAAAACAGGAGAGTGGTCCGATCGCAAACGTATCCGGCTGGCAGATCTGCAGTCGACGCAGTGGACGATTGCCGCCGGCGATCTGAACCACGATCAGAAAACCGATTTGATCGTTCTGGGAACGAACCATACTTATGTCATTCTGCAGGATCAGAACGGCGTATTGAAAACGCCGCGTCCGATTCTGAATACATCACCCAAGCTCGGGCTCGCGGCCATCGCCGATCTGAATGGGGATGGACGCAACGATTTTACTTACGCCACACGCGACGGCAAAGATCAGATGCTCTGTGCCCGTCTGCAAAAACCAGATGGCAACCTGGGACCGGAAATCCGGTTTGAACTGTCCAATCCCCGCTCGGTCACTTTAGCAGACATCGATGGCAAAGCAGGTTCAGAAATACTCACCATCGATTCGCAGACCGGCAGAATGAGAATTCAGCAGCTGGAAAAATCGTCGACGCAAAATGGAGACCTTTCCAAGCGACTGACGATGTACGGTTTCGGCGAAGAAGGATCGGGACGGAATCGCGGCTTCGATCTGGGAGACATTAACGGCGACGGAATTACCGACGTTGTTGTCTCCGACCCGGAAACCGCACAGATGCTGGTCTACCTGCAGGCCAAAGATCGTGGCCTGGATCTGGGGCAGACCTACCCGGGACTTCTCGGAGTAGAACAGTTACGCGTTGAAGACGTCAACGGCGACGGACGGGCAGAAGTGTTCGTCCTCAGCGAACGGGAAAAGATTATCGGCGTCAGCTCATTTGAAAATCAGAGGCTCGCCTTTCCCAAGATCCTGCCGATCAAAGGCGAACCCGTTGCCTTTGAAATGGCAGACCTGGATGGCAACAAGTCACCCGAATTAATCTATGTCGCACGGAACAACAGGAATATGTCTGAGCTCCGGGCATTAAAGTTAAATCCAGACGGTTCCTGGTCCGACTATCAGTTTCCCAGTGATCCACCCAACCTGGATTCCCCGAAATCATTAGTCAAACTTGATGCCAACGGCGACGGGGTTTTTGAACTGATGGCGTTTTACGGGCTCTCCCGTTCTCCCAAAATGATCACCCTGACCCCCAAACAGACACCGCAGCTGATTACCCCCTCCGGGGGAATCAACCTGGATGAGATCAAGCCGGAATCCATTTTTATCGGCGGCCCGAAACGGGACTGGATTCTGACCGCGCAGAACAATTTTGCCCGCAGACTGGTTTTGAATTCCGATAATCAATGGCAGGTGCTCGATCAGTTTAATGCCCCCGAAAGTAAAGCCCGCGTGGTCGGGGCCGTCAACATTAACCTGGATGGCGAACCCGGGGATGAAATCGTTTTGATCGATCTGGGTGTGCAGAAACTGCGCATCCTGCGAAAAGAAGCCAATGTCTATCGTCCCTGGAAAGAAGTGGAAATCGGCGAGTTTCCCTTCCTGTCCGCGCATGTCGCTGACCTGAATGGAGACCAGTTGCCTGATCTCGTGTTGTTTGGTCGCGGCCAGTTCGGAATCCTCTACTCAGGTCAGACGCCTCCCACCCTGAAAGATGTTGCCTCATACGAATCCAAAATTCCGCAGGCCTATTTCACCGACTCCGTTGCCGGCGATCTGAACAGCGACGGGCAGTCAGATATCGTCATCCTGGATCTACGCACGCATCAGGTGGAAATTCTGAACTTCCAGCAACAGGCAGGCCTGAAGCACGCTTTGAACTTCAAAGTGTTCGAAGAGAAAACATTTTCCCGATCCAACCGGTCGGGCTCAGATCCACGTGAGGCAGTCATCGCCGACCTGACCGGTGACAATCGAAAAGATCTGATCCTGTTATGCCATGATCGCGTGCTACTCTACCCCCAGGATGACGGCAAAAAGTAATCGCGAGTCAATCAGAGTTCGGACGTTCCGTGCATCGCATATTTTTGAGACAGATAATCCAGCCCCCAGATTAAAATGGCGGCGACGATGATTAACACAATTGATGTCCAGAACTGACCGTCGAATGCTGCGGGCCAGACATTTTCATAGATCCGATGTTTGAACGGAACCATTTCTGGAGTCTGGTCGGCAGTGTAGGGAGTCACATCCACCTTAAATGGCCAGATTCGTCTGAGTGAGCCCACCATCAGACCGCACAACACCGCCATCGTCAATGTATGATAGTTGTGCAACAGCCAGCGCAATACCTTGCTGAACAGAATCAGTCCGATCAGGCAGCCCAGAACAAACACAAAAACCGTTACCAGGCCGCTCCAGTCGATGTTTCCCTTGAGCAGTTCCTTCGGGATCGTTTTCAGCAGGCCTGTGACATCATGATATTTTCCCAGCAGGATCAGAATCAGGGCACCGCTGATCCCAGGCAGGATCATGGCACAGATGGCAATCATCCCACAGAAAAAGACGTACAGGTTCCCCTCGGGAGGCTGAATCGAATGTTCGCCGACCAGGATATAGACGCCCGCCAGCGATGCCAGAAACGCCAGCACATTTAAAACCGTCCAGCGTTTAACCATCTGTGCGACCAGGTAACTTGAAGCCAGGATCAGGCCGAAGAACACAGACAGCGTCAACTGCAGATGATAATCGAGCAGATAATGCATCAGGCTGGCCAGGCTGACCACCCCCGTCAGAATTCCCACACCCAGCGGGAGCACAAACCGCAGATCCAGATGCACTGCGACGTCAGACCATTGTCGTTTCGCCAGCAACTGAAACAGCCGGGCATCACAGTGACTGATCGCGGTCACCAGACGTTGATAGATCCCCAGGATCAGAGCCACGGTCCCCCCGGACACACCGGGAATGATGTCGGCGCCTCCCATTAACAGTCCGCGACCGACCTGGATCAGATCCGATTTCGCAGGAAACTTAGGTGTCGTTTGTGTGACGGGCTGTTCGGAGTGGGACATCAATAAACCTTGATTTAATGAACAAACGAATTTTCGCTGCAATTATTTTCACGTCAGCAATTGAACCGGGCATACGGGATCAGCTATCTTTAGAAGTGACGAGAGTGTAATGTAGTCAGGCAATTCTGAAAAGTGTTGATTTCTGGACCTCCAGCAGCAAAGCGAAAAGTACTATGAAAGGCCCCGGATTAAAGCTGGATCTTGATGTCAGACGGCTCTGGAAATGCCCCCAGACCGGACAGACGATCCGCCTGAGCGGAAACGTAGTTGCAAAATCGGTTGAAGTGGACGGCAAAACCGTCTTTATGCAACTGGTCGAAGAGCAACGCAGCCGGTATCGGGATCCGTTCCATTTCGAATACTATGAGCCGTCTGCACACGATCAGTCCTCGTCCGAACGTGCCGCTGCTGCTGCCCGCTCAATAGAGGAGCCGGATACGGCGCCCGTTGAGACAACCGTCGATCAGCCGGTTGACAATGTGGCCGATCACTCTATAACTGAAGTGGCTTCAACAACTCCCACTGAGGAGCCAGAAGCAGCGCCCCCGACTCCCGCGGAAGCAGAGCTCCCGCAGCCTGCTGAAGAAGAGGAAGACACATTCGGCGGCGGGTTGCTGTAACCCGGTTTTGAATGCCATGCGTTCGATTTGATTTCATTCCACCAGCGATTTTCAGCGCGGCATCAGCCGATTGGTATAACGCGGTCCATGTCACAAAAAGATATCATTATTACCGGTGCCCGTGAGCACAATCTGCAGAATGTCAGTGTGCGCCTCCCCCGCAATCAGCTGATCGTCATGACCGGCGTGAGTGGCTCCGGTAAAAGTTCACTCGCCTTCGATACTCTCTATGCAGAAGGTCAAAGGCGCTACGTCGAATCACTGTCCAGTTACGCACGCCAGTTTCTCGGGCAGATGCCCAAACCCGAAGTCGATGCGATTTCCGGCCTGGCACCCTCGATTTCCATTCAGCAGAAAATGAGCGGACGCAATCCCCGCAGTACCGTGGGCACGATCACCGAAATCTACGATTACCTCCGCGTCCTGTTTGCCCGCGTCGGGCAGGGCTTCTGTGAAAATTGCGGCAAACCAATCAGCTCGCAGAGCAGTGAACGCATTATCGATTCGATCGCGGTACTCCCCGATAAGACCCGGTATTCCATTCTCGCGCCGCTGATTCAGCAGCAGAAGGGGGAATACAAAGACCTCTTCGAAGACCTGCTCAAACAGGGCTTTCTGCGGGCCCGCGTGGATGGTCGCATTATTCAACTTTCAGACCAGTTGCAGCTCGACCGCCAGATGCGTCATACGATCGAAGTGGTGATCGACCGACTCGTTGCCGGCAAAGTCAGTCGGGCCCGCCTGGCAGAGTCCGTGGAACTCGCCTTGAAACTGGCGAACGGCACCCTGATTGTTGCCACCGAAGTCTCTAAAAAAACAGAGAGCAGCGACAGCGAAGAAAGCCTGCAGGACAAACTCTACAGTTCCCGCTATGCCTGCACCGATTGTGGCATCAGTTACGAACCACCCACGCCGCAGCTGTTCAGCTTTAACAGCCCGCTGGGGATGTGCGGTGAATGTAACGGGCTGGGCATGCGGTATGATTTTCCGCTCGATGCGTTGATCTCCAAAGAGACCGTGTCGATTCAAAAAGGAGCTTTCGAACTGCTGGGCCCGCTCAGCAAAGTCGGTAAGTGGCGCCGCCACATTTATCATGGCGTGGCCCGTTCGATTGAAAACGATCTGAATCTGCCTGAAGACAGCTTCCTGAAAACTACCTGGATCGAACTGCCTGCCGCCGCTCAACAGCAGTTTCTGTACGGTACCGGCGATCGTAATATCACCTTCAGCTGGCGGCATTCAGGGGGCATCTGGAAACATGGGGGCACGTGGGACGGCTATGTCGAAGAACTGCTGGAAAGTTATCGCAAAACCAGTAATCCCATGCGGCGGAAACAACTCGAAAAATACATGGACTTTGTCGAATGCTCGAGCTGTCAGGGCACGCGTCTGAATTCGCAGGCCCGGCACGTGCGCATTACCTCTCTCAGTGATGCATACACCAGCAAACAGACACACAGTTCAAAAACGCTGCCCGAGGTTTGTGCTTTCAGTATTGAAGAAGCCGCCGGTTTCTTTGAAACACTGGACCTGGACGAAACCGGTTTACTGATCGCCGACGAAGTCCTCAAAGAGATTCGTGGCCGACTCGGGTTTCTGCTGCGTTGCGGCTTGAATTACCTGACGCTGGATCGCACCGCGCCCACACTTTCCGGCGGTGAAAGTCAGCGAATTCGCCTCGCCGGGCAGATTGGCTGTGGCCTGGTGGGTGTCGTCTATATTCTGGATGAACCTTCGATTGGCCTGCATCCCCGCGACAATACGATGCTGCTGGAAAGTCTCTGTGACCTGCGCGATCAGGGCAATACCGTCATCGTCGTCGAACACGATGAAGAAACGATGCGCGCCGCCGATCACATTGTGGACTTCGGACCCGGCCCTGGTGTGCGTGGCGGTTACATCGTTGCAGAAGGCTCGTATCAGAAAATTCTCAAAGCAAAAGAGAGCGTCACCGGACAGTTTCTCGCCGGTAAAGAGAAGATCGAGATCCCTGAACAGCGGCGGTCGCTCGTCAAAAAAGATTCGATTGTGATTAAAGGGGCGAAACATCATAACCTCAAAGACATCACCGCCCGCATCCCCACCAAGGGGCTGATTTGTGTAACGGGCGTGAGCGGGTCCGGGAAAAGTTCTCTCATCAATGATATTCTCTGGCCGGTACTGAATCAAAATGTCAACAAAGGCAAAGGCAATCCCGGGTCGCATCAGAGTGTGACCGGACTGGAACTGATCGATAAAGCCATCGACATCGATCAGTCCCCCATCGGCCGCACACCCCGATCCAATCCCGCGACTTACGTGAAGGTATTCGATCTGATTCGGGACCTGTATACGAAGCTCCCCGATTCCCGGATGCGGGGTTATAAAGCGGGGCGTTTCAGTTTCAATGTTCCCGGCGGTCGCTGTGAAGCCTGTGAAGGACACGGCGCTAACAAACTGGAAATGGACTTTCTGGCAGATGTCTGGGTCCCCTGTCCGGTGTGCGAAGGCCGCCGCTTTCATCATGAGACACTCGAGATCCGCTATAAAGGTGCGAACATCGCTGAAGTGCTCGAGATGGACATTCAGCAGGCGATCGAGCATTTTCAGAACGTCCCCAAAATCTTAAAGCTGCTCGAATCTCTGCATGATGTGGGGTTGGATTATCTAAAACTCGGACAACCCTCGCCAACCCTCTCCGGCGGAGAAGCCCAGCGGGTGAAACTGGCCCGCGAACTGGGGAAACGTTCCACAGGCAGTACCTTTTATCTGCTGGATGAGCCGACGACCGGGTTGCATTTTGCCGATGTGAAGCTGCTGCTCAAGGTTCTGCATCACCTGGCGGACGCCGGCAATACGGTGCTTGTGGTCGAACATCATCTGGATGTGATTAAAACCGCCGACTGGGTGATTGATCTCGGCCCCGAAGGAGGCGAAGGGGGAGGCACCATTCTGGTCGAAGGCACGCCGGAAGAAGTTGCCGCCTGTCCCTGGTCCTATACTGGACTGGCACTCAAAGAACAGACTGATCTGGTTCCCGCAAAAACCGTCAAAGGCAAAAAGAAACAGGCGCTGATCTTAAACAATCCCCATTTGCGCTGGCAGTCTGCCAGCACGAAGCGGAACGGAAAGTCCAACGGCGACAGTTCGCAGATTACGATTCGCGGCGCAGGCCAGCATAACCTGCAGAACGTGGATCTGCAGATCACCCGCGACCAGATGAATGTCTTCTGTGGCCCGAGCGGCAGTGGCAAATCGTCGCTGGCCATGGATACGCTCTACGCCGAAGGACAGCGTCGTTATGTCGAATCTCTGTCTGCGTATGCACGGCAGTTCCTGGGACAGATGCCCAAACCCAAATTCGAGCATATTCACGGCCTTTCGCCGGCGATTGCCATCGAACAGAAAACCACAGGCCATTCTCCCCGTTCCACCGTGGGTACGGTCACGGAGATCTATGATTACCTGCGTGTGCTCTATGCGCGACTGGGAACCATGTACTGCCCCGACTGCGATGTTCCCGTGGAAACACAGACCACCGACGAAGTGATCGAACGCATTCTCGCAATGGAAGCAGGCACCAAACTGTTGATTCTGGCACCCGTTGATATCAACGTGGGTCAGGCTTACGAAACGCTCTGGGAAAAATTACGATCGCAGGGCTTCCTGCGCGTTCGCATCGATGGCGTGACCTGTCGCCTGGAAGAGGTTCCCGATATCGACCGCCGTCGTCGGCATGAAGTCGAAGTGGTCATCGACCGCATCACCGTTGCTGCTAAAAACCGTTCGCGCATTGCTGATTCCGTCGAATCCGCGTTAGCGCTCGGCTCAGGTCTGATGTATGCCTGCTACTGCGACGATGAAGTTCCTGAACAGGAATGGGATTTCGAAACCTTCAGCCTGTTCTACTTCTGCGATCAGTGTGGCCAGAGCTTTGAAGAACTGACACCTCACAATTACTCCTTTAACAGTCCGCTGGGCTGGTGTGAATATTGTGAAGGGCTGGGAACCGAACTGGGTACGAACCTGTCCGAGCTGATTCCCGATCCCAACCGCAGTCTGCAGGACGCGGCTGTCTCCGCCTGGCCTGATCCCCGGACCAACGCCAAATTCAAAATAACTCTGGACGCGATCGCAAAGCAGTTTCGGATTCCCCTGGATGTCCCCTTCAATCAGTTGAGTGTGAAACAGCAGCGATTTGTGTTGTACGGCGATGAAGATCGCTGGATTCCCCTCGACGAAGCAGGCACAGTTCAGTTTCAGTACAAAGGTCTCTACCCGGCCATTGAAGAAGCCTCGCGCCTTTCGTTTGGCTTTCGCAGTCGACTGCAGGAGATGACAGGCGAAGTTCCCTGCTCGGTCTGTAACGGGAGTCGCCTGCGAACGGATGCCGCCGCGGTCCGCTTTCAGGGGAAGACCGTCGGCCAGTTCTGTGATCTCCCTCTGAAAGCGGCGCTTGCGTTTATCAAGACCGCAAAACTCGACAAACGGCAAAAGCAGATCGCGGGAGACCTGATCAAAGAAGCCACGAGCCGCCTGCAGTTCCTTGTCGATGTGGGCCTCGAATACCTGACGTTGAGTCGTCCGCTGCCCACACTCTCCGGCGGAGAGAGCCAGCGAATTCGTCTGGCGGGGCAGGTAGGACGTTCCCTGACAGGCGTGTTGTATGTGCTGGATGAGCCCACGATCGGTCTGCACCCCCGAGATAATACGCGGTTAATCAACACGCTGAAAAAACTCCGCGATATCGGCAATACGATTGTTATGGTCGAGCATGATCGAGAAGTCCTGGAAGCCTCGGACTGTCTGTACGATTTTGGACCCGGCGCAGGCCGCTTTGGGGGGACCATTGTCGGCAAAGGTTCACCCAAACAGCTCAAACGCAAAAAGAAATCACTCACCGGCCAGTATCTTGCGGATCAACTGACGATCCCGCTGCCTCAGGAACGGCGTGTGATCTATGAAAAACAGGGCAAGACAGAGACGCCGCTTTCCCCCACTGGTCACTGGCTGGAATTAAAGGGCGCCCGGCAGCACAATCTGAAGTCCGTCGATCTGAAAATTCCCCTGGGTTCGTTTACCTGTATCACCGGCGTATCGGGATCGGGCAAAAGTTCGCTGGTGGAAGAAACACTGGCCCGGGCAGTGACCAAAAAACTGCATCGTTCCAAAGAAGCACCCGGACCGCATGACGATCTGCTGGGGCTCGACCAGATCAATAAAGCGATTATCGTCGATCAGAAACCGCTGGGAAACACGCCCGCTTCCAATCCGGCGACTTATACCGGCGTCTTCGATCAGATCCGCGAACTGTTCTCACGGCTGCCGGATGCCAAAGTGCGCGGCTATCAACCGGGCCGCTTCAGCTTCAATCGTTCCGGCGGTCGCTGTGAAGACTGTGATGGCAATGGCCAGCGTTGCATCGAAATGCACTTCCTGCCCGATGTCTGGGTGACCTGTGAAACATGTAACGGCAAACGTTATAACCAGGAGACTCTCTCGGTCAAATATAAAGGAAAATCCATCGCGGATGTGCTGGAAATGTCGATCGGCGAAGTGGCCGAGTTATTCAATAACATTCCCGCCATCCGTCGCACGATGGAAACGCTGTGTGCGATCGGTCTGGACTATCTGACATTGGGGCAATCCGCGCCAACGCTGTCCGGCGGAGAATCGCAGCGGGTGAAACTGGCAGCCGAACTGGCGCGACCCAGTACCGGCAAGACGCTCTATCTGCTCGACGAACCGACCACGGGCCTGCATTTCGACGACATTGCCAAACTGCTGAAGGTGTTGAACAGCCTGGTGGAACTCGGTAACACGGTCATTGTCATCGAACATAATCTGGATGTGATTAAAACAGCAGACTGGCTGGTCGACGTCGGGCCGGAAGCCGGCAGTGAGGGCGGACAGATCATTGCTGCGGGAACGCCTGAGAAACTGGTCGAACATGCAGAGCGTTTTCAGAAACTGGGCAAAACCACCAAAACACGCAAAACGAGTCAGGAACCGTTACTCAGATCTTATACCGGTGAGATCCTGCAGCCGATCATCTCAACGGGGAAACGGGTGGAACGCGAAATCTTTGATGCGCAGAGCCTGGGAGAAAAGCAGGAGGGCGATCTCGATCTCAAACAGATCGGTCGCGACGCCCAGATGCCGTGGCAGAAAGAGGGACGCCGCTGGCATACCCAGGATCATGTTTCCCTGTCAGGAGCCGCCTGTCAGTGGGAAGGTGCGGCTCTGGAAACTGTGATTGACTTTATCGAAAACAAAGAGGGCTTCGGCGAGATTAACTGGAATCATCGCAGCATCGTCGAAGTCAATGGCCCGGTGAAAAAGCAGGGCTGGTTCCTGCATGCCAATACCGGCGATGAATGGCTGTTGCGGCTCAGCTTCCGCGTGAAACGCAATACGTTCAAACAGGATGAACTGCGCGACCAGTTGTCTTTAAAGTCGCTGGACGATCTGGATGAACTGCCGATCTACGGTCGCTCAAATCGGGTCCGCGTCAAAAACCTGAAAGGCCCCTGGCAGGAAGTCAGCCTGACGATCCACTGGCAGGAAGAAATCGCGACGCCCGCATTTCAGGAGTTTCTGGAAACCTCTTGCGAATCGTACCTCGGTCTGATTCACCGTGAGGAAATTAAGCCTGAGGAGATCATGCCCTGGAAAGTCTTGAAAAAGAAATGGCATCTTTCCCGGAAAGGCTTCCCGAACAATAAACGGGTCCGCTGGGATGCGGAACTGCTGGAGTCCTTATTTGATCTGCTGGAGCAGACTTACCCGCATGCAGCATACCAGTGGGACAGTAAGTCGCTGGTCAATCTGTCGCACGCCGGGAAAAAGAAGCCGTTTCTTACCGTGCATACCAAACGTCGTGAAGGCGTCGATCTGACGCTGCAGGGAACGGCGGGCAAGATTACTCTGGGTAAAATTGCTGACTTGGGGGATGAGCGGGAGATAAAAACGGATGCGCGAGGCAAGGAACAGGCCCGCATTCGCTTCACTCAGAAAAAACAGGTCGAGTCAAAATCGTTCAAAGCGTTACTGGCATCAATTACTTAAGTGTCGCACGCTCTCAGAAATGCTTGCGGAATTCCCTTGTTTTATAGAGTGGATCACATTTAATCATAGCGACTCTCAATCTAATATACTCGGTCCGAATGGACCTGGAATCGCTACGGTAAAACTGGATACAGTGCTGAGGGAAATCACCTCTCTCGGGAAAAGATGTTGACGTTTTTTCAAGGAACAGATAGGATACTGCTTGTGGTAATGGTCTTAATATTACCTCGTCGTATACAAGTCGAATCTTAATCAGGTCAAGCTGCTCTTTTCTCTCACAACTCAAAAGGTGGGGACCTGTTCAATAAACGAGGATCGCCTCGTTATTAAAGTAGGAATTTTGGAATTGTGACGGATGCTATTCGCTTACTCCAATCCTGGCACCCTGACAGTTCACGCTCCTGCTAAGTTAAATTTGTACTTAAGCATCGATGATAAACGATCCGATGGCTTTCACGAAATTACTTCGTTGATGCTCTCGGTAGGAATATACGACACTTTAGTTTTCACGGAGGAACCTTCAGCAGAAGTCGAGTTGCGTGTTACCGAAGCCAATTCACTTCTCACTCCACTCAAGAAAAACCGGCAGCGTATCCCCGCGGGTGAAGAGAATCTGGTTGTGAGAGCAATCCGGTTACTTCAGGAACAGACGGGGCAACATCAGGGAATTCGCATTGAGTTGATCAAGCGGATTCCAGCTGAAGCCGGGCTGGGCGGAGGATCGAGTGATGCAGCTGCAGCCTTATTTGCTGCCAATAAACTCTGGCGTCTGGGATTGTCGATTTCAGAACTGTGTGAAATCGCGGCGAAACTGGGCAGTGATATTCCTTTCTTTCTGACAGCCAGCCACAGTGCCATCTGTCGCGGGAGAGGCGAAATCATTGAACCTGTTTCTGTTCCCCAATGTCTGCATTTTGTGGTTGTGCGACCTCAGTCGGGTTTATCAACGGCGGAAGTTTATCGGCACTGTCGAGTGGGAAGTCACTCGGAAAATCAGGTGGAACAACTTGTCAGCAACCTGGCTTCTGGTCAATTTCATGTATTATCCAGCCTGATGTTGAATGATCTGCAGGCACCCGCCGAAAAACTGAATTCCGATATATTAATACTAAAAGATTACTTCTCAAAACAGTCCGTTTTGGGGCATATGATGAGTGGAAGTGGGACTGCCTACTTTGGAGTCTGCCAAAACAGAGCACAGGCATCTCAAATTGCTGCGCGATTACGATCCACAGTGAAAGGGCATGTATTTGTCGTCCAGAACCGCCTATAGATGAGCATTTTAAAATTTGGCACAAATGGAGTGAGGCCATGGAGATCAGTGAAGTACGCATCAAGTTGATGAATGATCCACACGAAAGATTACTGGCGTTTTGCTCAATTACTTTCGATGTTTCGTTTGTTATCCGAGATCTGAAAATCATCCAGGGGGCAAAAGGTGCCTTCGTGGCAATGCCCAGTCGCAAGCTGATGGACCGGTGTCCCAAATGTCACACCAAAAACCATTTGCGCGCTTCCTTCTGCAATCAGTGTGGTATCAGACTCGATGAAAATCGAGCCGACAAAGATGACGCCGGCCGTGCCAGGCTATACGCGGATATCGCCCATCCCATCAATTCCGAGTGCCGTGAACTGATCCAGGAAGAGGTCCTGAAAGCCTACCGGGAAGAAAAAGTTTCAGCCCAACAGGATGGCTACATCTGTCGCTACGACGATTTCGGCGAAGAGGACTTTGCCCGCCTGGGACCCTACGAAGAAGACTACGAAGAGGCACCCGTCTCACAGTCTCCCGCTGCGGAATCAACGCATATTCGTAAGGGGAGTCAGGTTTTTCGTATCGATTCTGGCGAGTCAGGTTCGGACCGCAGCCGACCCCATCACACGGCAGATGATCAACCCGCCCCCAAGAAAGTCACATCCAATGATAATGAGGCAGGGGGTAAGGGGGATACGTTCGGATCTGGTATCGTTTGAATTCAGACGGGTTTCCGATTCTGCTATGCAGCAGAGGACTGCAGTCATAGCAGAATCACTTACAGGTCCACGTCCTCAGGTTACCTGGTCGGCATGACTGTTACATCATGAACAGGCCGACCACCATGATGGTAATGCCGGTTGCTTTGGATGTCAGCATACTCTGCAGACGATCCAGTACATTTTCGCTCGGATGGAAAGCGACAATTTCTTTCTTTTCGACCTCTTTTCGCAGTTCCGCATTCAGCCATTCCAACACGGAAATACTCAGAATTTGTCGCTGATCTGCTGCTGCCTCCTCAATTCGCTGAGTGAGAGTCGCAGACTCTGGTTGGATTGTCTTCAATTCTTCTCCTGGCGGAGAAGTCACTAATTGTTGCATGATAGCCCATTTCTATCCCGGTAAGTTACCGAAATCGTGCTTGGAAGACACCGGTCGCCGGGGTCAGTTGGTTTGGTTCTGGTGTGAAACAGTTTCCCTGTCAGGCGATTCAGTCAAAGGAGAGTTTGTATTATGTATCGGTAATTTCTGCGGCTTCTCCCGCATTTCTTCGTTCTTTTCTTCAGTAAATCTACTGAGTTGAAGGAAGCTGTATCGATTATAGCTGTCTTGAGAGGCAGGTGGGGTGACTGGCGTTCGTCTGTTTTCAGATTGGATTCATATCTCCAGAATCAGATATCAAAAGTGTTGAAATCGTCTTCATGATTTCGTACGTCTTCACTTATGTGTTGCCGGTATTGTACGTTAGAATGTGAATACAAGATGAAGTTACGCTTCAGATCAGAATTATTATTTGACTTTTCGGAAAGAGACGTTTTATGAAATCCCTGAATCGACTTTTCCCTCTGCTTTCACTGGCCTGTCTGCTGGCGGCCTGCTCCGATTCCGGCCCGACGGAAGCACAAAAAAAAGAAGCCGCCGACGAAGTTTCTGCCATCGATCTTCCTGAAAAAACGTTAGAAACATTATTCGATGTGGAAGAAGGTTTCACCCTGCTCAGTCTCAAAGACTTTGAAGTTTTCAATGCGAAATCCAAAGAACCCGTCGAGGGGAAAAACTGGAGCGAAACAGACGGTATACTTTCCTGTAAAGGCACGCCCCGCGGTTACCTGTATTCTCACGAGTCGTTCGGCAATTGCACGATCCGCCTGGAATATCGTTTCCCCGAATCCGCCGAAAAAAATGAAAATCCCAATACCGGGTTCCTGTTTTTTATCACCGGCGAAAACCGGATCTGGCCGAAATGCCTGGAAGTGCAAGGCAAATTCGCAGAGATGGCTCATATCAAATCGAACAGTAAAGAGATCCAGCTGGAAGTGACAGACAATGAAGAGGCTCGGGACAAAGCCCGGCTTCCGATTGGGGAATGGAATACCATTGAAGTCGTCTGCAAAGACGGGGCGCTGACATCCGTCCTGAATGGAACACAGATCGCCACCTCGAAGCCCAGCGAACTGAAGTCCGGCTTTTTCGGTATTCAATCCGAAGGCGACGCCGTCGAATTTCGCAACATCCGCGTGCAGAAACTGACCGATTGAGTCTTTTGCTTTGCAATCATTCAGATGTTCTCCTTAAAATGGGTGTCTGAATTCACATAACTTATACATACTCAACTGTGGAGCGATCACCATGAGTTTTCGATTATTGGCAGCCTGCTGTCTGCTGGTGTGTTCTGTCCTGGCATTCTCTTCTGATGCTGATGCCGCCGAGGGGAAAACCAGGGTGCTGATGCTCACACAGAGCAAAGGTTACACGCACGGTTCCGTCAAACGACAGGAAGAGAAACTGGCTCCCGCGGAAATCGCCATGATTCAGTTAGGCAAGCAGTCCGGACTGTTTACCGTGGATTGTACCCAGGACGCCGCCGCAGATTTCACGAAAGAGAATCTGCAGAACTACGATCTCGTGATGTTCTACACGACAGGTATGCTGCCCATCAAAGAAGAGGATATGCAGTATTTTCTGAACGACTGGCTCAAGCAGAAAGGGCACGGGTTTATCGGCTTTCACTCGGCCACTGACACTTATAAATCTTATGAACCTTACTGGGACATGGTGGGCGGTTCGTTTAATGGGCATCCCTGGACCGCCGGAAACACCGTCACGATAACCGTACACAATCCTGATTTTCCGGCGATGAAACCGTTCGGAAAAGAATTCCAGTTTAAAGATGAAATCTACCAGTACAAAAACTGGCAGCCGGAAAAGGTACATGTCCTGATGAGTCTGAACATGGAAAAGTGTAATCCAAAGAAACCCTATCAGGTGCCAGTCGCCTGGGCCAAAGAATGGGGGGCAGGCAAAGTCTTCGTCAACAACCTGGGACACAATCCACAAACCTGGGCCAATCCCCAGTTTCAGGAATCCGTGATCGGAGCCATCAAATGGATTCGAGGCGACGCACCGGCCGACGTGCCCCCCAATCCGGAGCTTTCCAAACAAGAAGAAGAAAAAGCGGCAGCCGCTGCGAAAACAGAATCGAAATAAGCTGACGAACAGCAGAATCAGGGAAAGCCAGCATGTCGAAAGTGATTGCCATCACCGGCGTGACCCAGGGATTGGGCCGCGCCATGACACAAGCGTTGATTGCAGCTGGGCACACCGTCGCTGGTTGCGGACGCTCAGCCGATAAAATTAGCGAGCTCACAGAGCAGTTCGGTACCACGCATCATTTTTCTGCCGTCGATGTAGCCGATGATCGCGCGGTCGAGAACTGGGCGACGACGATAATCGATCAACTGGGACCGCCCGATCTGCTGTTGAACAATGCCGCCGTGATCAATGAGAACGCGCCGCTCTGGGAAATCTCCGCTGACGAGATCGATCAGATCATTGACGTCAATATCAAAGGGACCATCAATACGATTCGTCACTTTGTACCCGCGATGGTCGCGCGTCAGTCTGGTGTGATTGTCAATTTCAGTTCCGGCTGGGGGCGTTCAGCCTCTGCGGAAGTCGCCTCCTATTGTGCGACCAAGTGGGCCATCGAAGGGTTAACGCAGTCTCTGGCGCAGGAATTACCGCGGGGCATGGCGGCGATTCCCCTGAATCCGGGTATTATTAACACAGCCCTGCTGCAAAGCTGTTTCGGTGAGCACGCCGATCAATATGCGACGGCTGAGCAATGGGCCGAGTCAGCAGTTCCCTTTCTGCTGAAGCTCTCCGCCCGCGATAACGGGAAATCGTTAACGGCTCCTGCCTGACGTTTTTCACTCTCTCCGGCAGCAGATCTCGATTCCGGGTGGTGAATGGCAATTCACTTTCGGTTTGAGTAAACTCGTTGCAGTAATAAAATGAACGTCCGTGATCTCAAACTGCATTCAAGAAGTCTTCCAGCATGGCCAAATACTTTAAATATAAAACTCCTGCCGACGTTGTGGCGGACTCCGAACGTCTGGGCTGTCCGATCCAGGTTTCCGATAATTTTGATGTGCTCTATCAACCGATTCAGATTGGTCATCTGCAGGCCAAAAGTCGACTCGGGATACAGCCGATGGAAGGCTGTGACGGTACCACCGATGGTTCCCCGGACGAGTTGACGTATCGACGTTATCAGCGATTCGGAGCCGGGGGGGCTTCACTCATCTGGGGGGAAGCGACTGCGATCGGCCCGGAAGCGCGGATGAATCCCCGCCAGTTGATGATCAATGAAAAAACGGCATCTTCGCTGGAAAAGATGCTGGCCGGCTGCCGCGATGCACATGCGGAAGTCTTCGGCTCAGCCGATGGACTGGTGATCGGTCTGCAGTTAACGCATTCCGGGCGGTTCAGTTTTGAAAAACCTCTGCTGGCCACCCACGATCAGGTTCTCGATCCTCGCACTATAGAGAAATCAACCGGGCGCATCGTTGATGACAGTTATCCGCTGCTCTCAGACGACGATCTGAAACGCATTGAAGATCAGTATGTCACTGCTGCAAAACTGGCGGAATCCATTGGGGTCGGCTTTGTCGATATCAAGCAGTGTCACCGCTACCTGCTGTCCGAATTACTAGCTGCGAAAAATCGTCCCGGCGAATATGGTGGTTCACTGGAGAACCGCACGCGTCTGGTGCGCAACGTCGTCAAACGTATTCGCGAAGAGTGTCCGACACTGGTAATCGGCACCCGCATGAATGGCTACGACGGGATTCCCTACCAGGGGGCCGGCGATGACTTTATCGGCGAACCCTGCCCGCATGAGCTGCCGCTGCAAACCGCGTTCGGTACCAATCCCGACGATCATCTGCAGGAAGATCTGACGGAACCGATCCAGGTGGCTAAACTGCTGAAAGAGTGGGGCGTCAGCATGATCAATATCTCCAACGGAAATCCTTATGCGAATCCGCATATCGTGAGACCCGCCGAGTTTCCGCCCACCGATGGCTACCATGCTCCCGAACATCCGCTGATCGGCGTGGCCCGTCATTTCCGGATTGCCGGTCAGATCCAGGCAGCGGTCCCGGATATTCCCGTGGTCGGCAGTGGCTACAGCTGGCTGCAGGACTTTGCCATGCATGCCGCTGCGGCGAATGTGGAATCAGGAAATATTTCCATCGTGGGAATGGGACGCGCCACACTCTCGCAGCCTGAGTTTGCGAAACAGCTGCAGGAAGAAGGAAAGCTCAATCGCAAAACCGTCTGTCGGACGTTCTCGTATTGCACGAACCTCATGCGCACGAAGGACCATCCCCTGGGACAGTATCCCACCGGATGTCCTCCGTTTGACAAAGAGGTTTACGATCCGCTCTGGAAAGAAGCGAAAGCAAAACTGGAAGCGAAGCAGAAGCCAGCCGAGTAATCAGGCTGCCTGTTGAATCGGTGACTCTTCCACCTGTTCGTCGGCAATGATTTCGGTGACCAGTCCGCCGTAATCTTTGGCACCGGGGCAGGAACTGGAATAATCAAAGACAGACTGCCCATAGCTGGGCGCTTCGGCCAGTTTGATGTTCCGCCGAATCCGGCTCTGGAATACTTTCGCAGACGACCACGGTGCTTCCGGATCGCTGTTATTCAGGAACGCGCTCAGGTCATCTGTCACGTCTGCCGCCAGTCGGGTGCCGGTTTCGTACAGACAGAGTACCACTCCTGAAACGCGCAGTTCGCGATTCAAACGTCGACGGACCAGCGCCGTGGTTTCGAGCAGTTTGGAGAGCCCCTGTAACGCAAAGAAGTGTGGCTGCAGCGGAATAATGACTTCGCTGGCCGCTGTCAGCGCGTTGATGGTCAGCACACCCAGGGAAGGGGGGCAGTCCATAATGATGTAGTCGAACGGTTCGGTCTCCGCCATTTTGCGGATCGCCTGGCGCAGAACAATTTCGCGGTTGTCCGCGTCGACCAGTTCCAGCTCTGTGGCTGCCAGATCCAGCGTCGCAGGCACGACCCATAAATTTTTGGCAACCAGTTGCCGTGTTTCGGCGAGTGTTTTAAATCCGGAAAAGACATCGTAAGCGGTCGGGACATTTCCGAACGGCTCGATGCCCAGATGTAAAGAGGCATGTCCCTGTGGGTCAAGGTCGATCAGGCAGACTTTCTTGCCCTGCATCGCCAGACCGGCAGCCATGTTCACGCTCGACGTCGTTTTGCCGACGCCCCCTTTTTGATTCATGATTGCTATGATACGCATCGGGAGTCCTTTCCCTCTTTCTCTTTGATAAAATCGGGTCGCTTGCTTGTTTCAAACTCTTGTGTATTCACGTCTTAGGTTGCGGTCGTCTTGTCGCAAACCAGGATGACAGTCCAGCATTTCCATACTGAAGGTGGGGCAGTATATCGGGAGATTCGAATTTTGGAAACAGGAATCGGGCAGCGGAAAAGCGAATTATTTCGACGGAATTTCAAGCTGCGCCAGGAGGTGATGAATGGAACAGTGTCAACCTGCGTTTACCTGGGGATCGGCGCTGAGTGTCCGGTCGAGGTCTGTTCGGAGACTCGAGTTTCCCCCGGTGTTTCCTGCCGCTGCAGAACATACAGTACATGTTGTGCCCGCAGGTTGGCCAGCCAGGCTTTTTCAATCGCCCGGTGATTGATAATCGGAATCTCCTGCAGGATTTCGATCCCCAGCAGCCGCATCAGGTCCTGAAAATCATGCATGGACATCAGATGCAGGTTGGGGGTGTTATACCATTCGTAAGGCAGAACTTCGGTAACCGGCGCTCGACCCTGTTTGAGTACCTGCAGGCGGATGCGCCAGTTTCCAAAATTGGGGACGACAACCAGTGCTTTTTTGGCGACACGCACCATCTCTTCCAGCAACTGCTTGGGATGCAGCACCTGCTGCAGCGTCTGGCTCAGAACCACATAATCAAAGGCGCCATCCGGAATATCCAGCAGCCCTTCGTCCAGGTCGGCCTGAATCACGGGCACTCCGCGTGCGATGGCGGCATGATGCTGAGTGATATCGATTTCGATTCCCAGGACTGAAGCATCCCGTTCTTCACGCAACCGTGCCAGCAGACGGCCATCACCACAACCCAGGTCAAGTACGCGGCTGCCTGGGTGGATCTGTTCCAGCAGTAACCGGTCGGTCATCTCCAGGGAAGGGTCCTGCATACAATATCGATGTTGAGCACGCATGGTTGAGATCCGCTTGACTAAGTCCTGTTGCATTCCGCGAGGCGTGAGGAGTAAGCCTGTTCCAGAAAAGGGGTAATCATCTTATTCAACTGTTCAATTTCAATCAGAAAGGAATCATGTCCAAACGGGCTTTTGAGCTCAATAAAGGAGACATGTTTTCCACACTCGATCAAAGCCCTGACGATCTCCTTGCTCTGGCTGGTCGTAAAGAGCCAGTCAGAATCATAAGAGGCGATCAGGAAGCGGGCATCTGTTTTTCCTAATGCTTTGACCAGTGATCCATGCTGCGAGACCAGATCAAAATAGTCCATCGCGCGGGTCAGGTAGAGATAACTGTTGGCATCAAAGCGTTCTACAAACCGCTTGCCCTGGTAATGCAGGTAACTTTCGACCTGAAACTCCACTTCCGGCAGCATTTCATAGGTGAAGGTATCGTGATCCTGCAGGCGTCTGCCGAATTTCATTTCGATGGATTGATCAGACAGGTAGGTGATGTGGGCGATCATGCGGGCCAGGGCCAGGCCGTAGCGAGGACCGGCTCCCACTTCATATTCCCCGTCCTTGAATTCCGGATCGGTTTTGATGGCGCGTCTGCCTACCGCGTTGAATGCAATTCCCTGTGCCGAGAGTTGGGCCGCGGAAGCCAGGCAGATGGCACCACGCAGCTGATCGGGAAAGCGGGTCGCCCATTCCAGGACCTGCATGCCTCCCAGGCTCCCGCCAATGACAGCGAGCAACTGATCGATACCCAGGTGTTTGATGAGGGCAGAATGCACTTCGACGATATCGCCAACCGTGATGAAAGGAAATCCGAGTCGGTAAGACTGATTGGTTTCCGGGTTAATGCTGCCGGGGCCCGTTGTTCCCTGACAGCCTCCCAGTACATTCGCACAGATAACATAGTATTTATTCGTGTCGAGCGTGCGACCCGGTCCGATCAAGTCATCCCACCAGCCCGGCTTGGCTTTCTCGTCATCGTCTTCATAGTAACCGGCGGCGTGGGCGTCTCCTGTCAGTGCATGACAGATAAAAATCGCGTTATCTTTCGCCGGGGTCAATTCGCCATAAGTTTCATAGGCGACTTGTATCGGCCCCAGTTCACCGCCGCCTGCCAGCTTGAGCCAGTTCGGAGGCGCAAACAGGGTTGCCAGTCTGGTTTGGACAATCCCAACCCCTGAATCCTGCCGGGTTTCTGATAGTTCCTGTTGTGTTGCCATAGAATAAATGCTTTTCAGTATTCCAGCAAAATCATCAGCTGTCTGTCGTTCAGTTCATTTTTATTTCAAAAGATCTACCGCGATTCGTTCACAGCAGACCGATAGCCGGTCTCGCGGGAGCGGTTTTCCGTCGTTCAGACAGTATACCCAAGCTTGTTAAGAATTTCGACACGCTACGGATCGAAAGACCTCAGATCCTGAGGCATTCTCAATCGGATCACCGGATTGATCGGCGGCGGAAACAGGGGGACTCTGTCAAACAGGGCTTTTTTCGAGAAAGACACTGGTTTTAAGCACAATACCCTGCCAGAGATCAGTCTGCCAGTTCCAGGAAGCGATCCACGCGGCGGTCGATAATATCAATACTTTTGTTCCAGAAATCCGCTTCACCCAGATGGTAGCCGAATGTATTGGATACGGCGTCTTCTGTTACCTGACAGCCGGTGGCAATCAGGAGTTCACGGTATTTGTCCGCAAACTCTGACTGATCCGTAAATGTATCCGCCAGGGCATAAACTCCCAGGGAGAGTAAATATCCGAAGGTGTAAGGAAAATTATAGAAGGGTAATTCGCTGATATAGAAATGGAGTTTGGAAATCCAGAAGGAAGGGTTCCAGCCGGAATCGTCCAGGGCTCCCGCGTAGGCTTCTTTTTGAGCCTCCAGCATCAATTCTGAAAAACGTTCGGGAGTTAATTCTCCATTTGTCCGTTCCCGATGCAGGCGGTCTTCGAACAGGAATCGCGCGTGGATATTCATCAGGAATGCTACGGAGTCTCCCAACATGCCATCCAGAATCTGTAATTCTTCATCACGGGATCGGGCTGCTTTCAGACGTTGCTCACCCAGTACGGCTTCAGCAAAAGTGGAAGCTGTTTCTGCCAGGTTCATCGGGTAATCGCTTAATACAAAAGGAGCATCTTTTAAGACGTACGAATGATAGGCGTGCCCCAGCTCATGAGCGAGGGTCGACATGCTGTCGGCCGAGTCGGTATAGGTCATAAATATCCGAGACTGTTTTTGAACCGGGAATGTAGTGCAAAAGCCGCCCTGACGCTTGCCCGGTCGATTTTCCGCTTCGATCCACTGTTCACGGAGTGCCGTCTCTGCAAACTGACTCAGGTCGGGACTGAACTTTTCAAATGAATTCACGACCAGTTCACAGGCGCGATTGTAACTGAGTTCAGGAGATTCACCGCCTGAAAGCGGCAGCGGTGCATTCAGGTCGTACCAGCAGAGTTTTTCGAGACCCAGCAGTTCTGCTTTCTTATCGAGAAACTGAACCAGCTTCTGTTTCCGCTGGGAGATCACCGACCACATTGTATTCAGGGTGGTCCGCTGCATGCGGTTGTAAACTAATGGTGCATCGAGATAGTCTGTCACGGACAGGTGGCTGTAGAGCGTAAGCCTGGTTCCTGCCAGATGATTCAAGGCGTCGGCACACGAATCGGCAATCGTGTCCCAGGCTTTGTTGGCTGCATAGAAATTATTCTGACGCACGAAACGCTGGGGGGAATCGAACTGGACCTGTCCAGGCGAACGTTCTACCAGTTCCCCTTTTTCCATCAGTTGGATTTTCAGATCACCTGACAGCCGATCATAAAGTCGTCCCCAGGCATGCAGTCCATCGACGGCCAGTTGCGATGCCAGGATTTCCTGTTCCTTAGGGAGTCTTAATGTCGCGTTCCGTTTCGAGTCTTCCAGGAAAAACTGAATCTGCTTCAGGCGGGAATCCTGTTCCAGAAACTGCTGCAACACTTCCGCAGGGATTTCACGGATGGTCAGCTGCAACTGGGTTTCGATATTCTCCCTCAGTGGTCGAATACTGGCCAGCCGTGCCATCAATGTTTGAAAGCGTTTGTTATGCGCATCATCAGCACAATAACATTCCAGAAACGCAAATAATCCCGCCAGCTCCGCGACAGCAGACTGATAGTCGGTCAGAAAATCTCCCCAGAGAGAAGCATGCTGCTGTGGATCGACCGCCTGTGACAGGCCCGCAACACGTGCCACCAGGTCTTCCAGGGACACTTTTATCTGCTGGAGACAGTCCTCGAACTCCGGTTGTTCGGGATGAGGGTACAGCGAGGCCAGTTCCCAGGTCAGCGGATAAGCGGTAGACTCAGTCATAGCGGTAAATCCAATTCAGAAAAAGAGAGGTGATTCATCTCTACTGACTGTATTGGATCAGTGGTCATTCCGTCAATTATAGAGCCACTGATTTGAAATCTGGAAGTGGAGGAAAGAAAACTTCCCACGCTTCGAATCTGTCTGTGGTATAATATTGATAAGGGTATTCCCGGCGCCTGAGATTTTCTTCATGTTGAGACTGAGAAAGACAGTACATTGATCTATGAGACCCCGGCAATTCTGATGTGTCCTCCTGATTTCTATGGGATTGAATACGAAATCAATCCCTGGATGAGCCGCAGTAAGCAGAGTGATCCGGCTTTAGCAAGGCAGCAATGGGAAGCGCTGTATCAACTGTTGCAGAAACAGGAGGCCCGAATCGAACTCATGACGCCGGTCAAAGGGCTTCCCGACCTGGTCTTCACTGCCAATGCGGGTTTGATCTGGAAGGATCGCGTGTTTCTCTCGCTGTTTCGCCACGCAGCGCGTCAGGGAGAAACACCCCTGGATCGCGACTGGTTTCAAGCAGCCGGATTTGAAACCATTGATATGCCCGAAGGTTTTTATTTTGAAGGTGCCGGCGATGCGTTATTCTGTGGCGATACGCTCTTTGCCGGCTATCTGATTCGCAGTGACGTCCGGGCCCTGCAGTGGGTTGCCGGCGAGATGAACTGCCGGGTGATTCCTCTGCAACTGGTCGACGAATTTTATTATCACCTTGATACCTGTTTCTGTCCTCTGAGTGAAACGGAAGCTATTTATTACCCGCCCGCCTTTGACGAGTATGGGCAACACGCTTTAAAAGAGCACATCCCGCATCTGATTCCTGTGGTTAAAGCAGAAGCGCAGCGATTTGCCTGCAATGCGGTCGTGCTGGGCGAAACCGTCGTCATGAATACGGGGTGTCCGCAACTGGAAGCCGATCTGCAGCAGCGGGGTTATCAGACTTTAAGTACGCCTCTGGATGAATTCATTAAAGCCGGGGGATCCGCCAAGTGTCTGACCTTACGGCTGGACGGTGAACGGGCGGCTGTCTGGCCTTGAAGGGCCATTATGATTGAGCCGACTTGTCCGCGAGATCCCGGCCGAGGTTGTTTCTCCCGGAAAAAACCGGGTTCCGGTCGTCGCCAGCGAAGCGTCTCGATTGAGGGAGACATGCTTCAGGGGAACAGCGGGAGTCGAGGCGGCAAAGGTTCCCTTGCCGGGTGAGAGCAGGCTGACCTGAACTTCTCCCAACGCATAAATATTCAGATTATGCTCGGGGATTTGAGGAAAGAGTTTGACAATCCAGGTCTGATCCGATGCCTGACCGGTGCCAAACTGATTTCCTGCACGGGGCGCTCTCGCCAGAGGTGTAGTGGCACAATTGCGGGTCCACTGTCCCAGCGTAATCGTATTCTGGGGGACAGCGGCAAAACGCTGATCCCAGACCGGTAACAGCATTTGCCGCTGACCGAATAACTGGATTTTTACATTTCCCGTTAACGCAGCAGGGTTCCCCAGTTGGTCAAATCCCTGCAGGCGGACCGACAGCGCGTTCCAGTCTGCTTTTCCCTGTGTGTTGATCGGGGTTGCCTGAACGCTGATTTGAGTTAATTTCCCCAGCAGCGGTTCAGGAGCCGGTACGGGAGGGATCAAGCCGGGAACAGGCCCGTATCCCAGTGCCTGTTGTGCGACAGTTGCACGCATCAGACCCAGTGCATAGCCGCGTTCCAGCGTGGGTACGCCATTCGGGTAGTATTGTTTTAAAAGAGGCTGGTAGGCGCTTAAAGGGTCTGCATGGACTCCCAGGATGACTCCCCGGCTGCAATGGGTTTCGCAGGCAGTGGAGAGCGGTTCTACAGGGGCATGCGTCGGGCGCTGATAAACGGGAACAGGCATAGGGTAATATTTTTTATACTTATGAAACGCAAACTGAACGGGCTGGCTCTGATAGTATTGGTCTGCTGCCAGTTGGATGGTTTCCCGGTCATAGTCTGAATTCTCGATCTTCAGACGTTCTATTCTTTCCAGAGAAATGGATCTGGATTGTTGCCCCGCGGTTTCGAGAACCAGGGTGGAGTCGGTTCCCCATTGAATGCAGTCCGCATGAATCGTGTTACCGGAGTCCAGGGTGATTTCCACATCGGCCAGGGAAATTGCAGGGGTACTCAGAAAAAGAGCCAATAAGAGCGTAAAGAAAGTAAGGTCGCGTTGCATGACAATCCCCGATTGAACAGACAGATCCCAATCACGGTTTTGTGACGAGATAAAGTTGGTCATAGAGACTGAAAAGGCAAACATCGCGCCCGAAGTGGTGCGTGTGATGGTGGCATGAGGTGGCGGAGAGGTTTCAACGAACGGGAACCCTGTTAGCAGGGTTATGACAGTTGCAGATGTAATGGCGGATTCGTTCCGCGCGGATTTGAAAGGCGTCGCGGACAAAAGGAAATCATCGCAGGTGGAGATGGTACGTCTGGGCCGGTGCCCTGTTTCATTTGATTAACACAATATCCAGGTGGATGTCTGAATGTCTTAACAAAATCCCGTTTGAAGAGGGACGGTCAGGAAATGTGTTGAACTGCGGTGAATGTCGGTTTTCGCTTCAGAAACGGGGGTTTTGACATTCTGAGCCTGCGAGATTACACAAAGTCTGCTGAATATGGCACTTAGACCCTTAGAATCCCGCAAACAATCTGGTGAATATGCTTGACAGCAAGGATAGAAAGCGTGATGATCATGCAATAGCGGGGACTTGTGGTCCTCATTCAAATTGATGTTAGTCTATCGGGAATATCTGTTTAGATAATTTCTTTTTTAGTCTTAACACGTATAATTTGATACTTGATTCAATTCGTTTTATGATCGATTCCGATCGGGCCAGGCAGTCGTTGTTAGATCTTCGATAATGGATTCACCGGGAATTCATGTGCCTACGTCGGATTTTATCTTTTTAGAAGAGGGTGGGCTGGAATTATGGCAGCTGGTCACCGTCGTGTTGACATCGAGGAAGTTTCAGATGTCACCATTGCAAAATTTATTGACAAGAAGATTCTTGATGAAGGGAATATCCAGATCATCGGGACCCAATTATTTGGTCTTGTTGATGAAGATGGACGCAAGAAGATCATTCTTGACTTTTCCAACGTCGAATACCTTTCCAGTGCTGCACTGGGAAAGTTGATTACGCTGGATAAAAAGGTGAAAAAGGCAAAAGGTAAATTGAAGCTGTGCTCAATTCGTCCTGATATTTATGAGGTTTTTGCCATTACGAGGCTGAATCAGCTGTTTGACATCGCCGAAACACAGGAGGCGGCTCTTGAAGGGTTTTAACTTTGGCTTGATAATTGCAGATTCATTCCCTGCCTGCGACACTATCCCTCAGTAAAAAGTCTTTGAGAACAATGATTGTGAGAGGTTCAAATTGAGAAGTAAGTTGTGAAAGCAGCCTTCTCAGCGTGAGTTTGAATGCTCTTTGAATTAGTTACTGGATAAACACCAGAAATCGTGTGCTGGCCAAATTCATGTCATCGGACGAACACTTTGAAGTAACGATCCCCAGTGATACCTCGGAAGGTCAGGCTGTCCAGGCCCGAATCGTCGAGGCTCTTGAGGTACGTGAATACCCGGAAAAAGATGTCTTCTCGGTGCGCCTGGCGCTCGAAGAAGCATTGGTCAATGCGATTAAACATGGTAATCGCATGTCTCCTGATAAAAGTGTCGAGATCAACTGCTGGATCAGTGATGAGCGGGTTCGCGTTGAAATTCAGGATGAAGGTGAAGGGTTTGACCGCAGTCATGTTCCCGATCCGACACTGCTCGAAAACCTGGAGCGGCCCTGTGGCAGGGGAATCATGCTGATGGGAGCTTTCATGAATCTCATCGAGTATAACGAACAGGGGAACAAAGTGATTCTCGAAAAGATCAAAGGAGTCTCCCCCAAACCACCAGACACCGAAGCTGAGTGACTCAAAACAGTTACGATGCTTACAAGCAGGCAAATTTCTCAAATATTTTGCCAGAACCCAAGCGGTTCCTGTTTAACATCGGTTGACTTCATACATTTCTCACAATATGTTATACGCACAATGTGGTTGGGAGCAGTCCTGAATCACATCACTAATCCTCGATAGCTCAATCGGTAGAGCGAGCGGCTGTTAACCGCTAGGTTCAAGGTTCGAGTCCTTGTCGAGGAGCTTCGTTTGACGCTTACGAACAAGCGTTACCCACCAGTTAACAAAACGCCGGTCGAGAAATCGCCCGGCGTTTTTTGTTTATCTGCTATCATAGCAGTATTTTGCACTGTGCTCTCATTCAGGGACTCTCACCAGAGATACTCAGAATTGTTCATCAGCTACCAATCTGTCTGATCTCTCGCTGAATCTCTCAAACTCTCTGCCTGCCCCTCAATGTTAGTTAACACCCCCGTCGGGTCGGGAGACCTTGTCTAACTCACTAGAGTCCCTGACTGTTGTGGACAGGGGTGCACGTAAATCATTTACTAATACGGTTAGAAGATTGGAGTTATTTGATGACGAGCCGCCGGAAATTTAAAGCGGTGAGGCAGCTGATGAAGTCGATGAAGAGGACTGAGATTGGCTAAACGATCTGAATGATTGGAAGGAAAACTCAATCACCCCTCATGACCTTTCAACTGGTCCCACATTCGCTGCTGGATCTTCCAATCTGATACCGCCACAATCTGCCGCAGGTCGCGTTCGGTGATTGAATCACGTCCTTGTTCAACTCTTGGTAGAAATAGGATCTCTTCCTGGATCTTTGGGGCCAGATTCTGCAGGTTCATGATCTGCGTCATGCGGGCTCGGGTGCCTGATTCGTTCCGGCATGGCCACCGTCCTGAAAAATGCCGGCTGGCCGTTTTCACCGGAGGAAACGCAGACTCTGATCACTCTGTCCGATGCCGGCGAGCCGTTGAGTATGAACGATCTGGCGTTACTGATGATTCGTGATCCGACCACGGTCAAACGGCAGTTGGATCGACTTGTCGAACAACAATTTGTCGAGCGGAAGGCATCGACTGACGACGCGCGCATCGTGATGATCGGTTTGACTCGTCGTGGCGAACAGAGACTGCAGAATGTTCTTCCGCTACTGGATGACCTGCGGAAAACGGCGTTAACGGGTATCAAAAAATCGGAACTGGAAGCAACGCTCAACGTTCTGCGAACGATGCAGAAGAACTTAATGGAACACCGATAACTTTCCACGTAAACGACGGGCCAGTCTGTCCGTGAACCAAAGGAGCTGACAATGTCAAAACCTGCTAAGTTTCTCACCATCTTTCTGACAACTTTGATTGTCTGTACGAGTCAAGCGATCGCTCAGGAGAACTCTGCGACGGAGAAGCTGACGAAACAGAGCGAGCAGTTCAAGGAACAGATACTCCAGGTGGCTGACAACGTCTACGTTGCCGTTGGCTACAGCGTTTCCAACGTTTCGATGATTGTCGGTGACGATGGCATCATCATTGTTGATACAGGGATGATGGGTGAGGCGGCAAGTAAGATCGCAAAGAAGTTTCGCGAGATCACCGATAAGCCGGTCAAGGCGATCATCTATACGCACTCGCATGGGGACCATACCGGCGGAGCACCCGTGTTTCTCGGTTCTGAGCGTCCGCAAATCTGGGCACACGTAAATTTTGGCAGTGAAGCCCGGCCCTGGAAGGCAGGCGGACTGACGTATCAAAATGTGCGCGGTGCAAGGCAGGCGGGCTTCAAGTTGCCGCCGGAGCAACGAATCAATAACGGCGTCGCGCCAGTTCGCTATCCCAAACGAGGCGGGGAAGTATTCTCTTCCAACGAAGGAACCGCGCCGACTCATTTTCTCGAGGGGGATCGAAAGGTCATCAAAGTCGCCGGCGTGGAACTCGAACTCACATCTTCGCCCGGTGAAACCAACGACGGAATTTCCGTCTGGTATCCAGCCGGTAAAGTCCTGTTCGCCGGCGACAGCTTCTATCGATCGTTCCCAAATCTGTATGCCATTCGCGGTACTCCCAATCGCAGCGTCCGACTGTGGGCGGAAAGTCTTGGCAGAATGGCTGACAACGACGCGGTGGCCTTGGTAGGCGGTCACACAAATCCGATTCTCGGAGCAGAGGAAGTTAAACAGGTTCTGACCGATTACCGCGACGCCGTGCAATTCATTCACGACAAGACCGTTGAGGGCATTAACAAAGGTCTGACACCCGACGAGTTGGTCGAGTACGTTCAGCTTCCCGAACGTCTGGCGAGCAGTGAATACTTGCAGCCATTCTACGGACATCCCGACTGGGGCGTCGGCCAGACCTTCAGCAACTATCTTGGCTGGTTCGACGGCAATGCATCCAACTTGTTCCCCTTACCACCCAAGGCCGAAGCCGAGCGAATGATCAAACTCGCCGGCGGAAAGGACAAGTTGTTACAAGCCGCTAAAGATGCACTCGCCGAGAATGATACTCAATGGGCCGCACAGCTTGCCGACCATCTGCTGGCAATCAACAAAAACAATACCGACGCCAGGCAGATTAAAGCCGAAGCTCTGACAAATCTGGCTCACAACATGGTCAATGCCACCGCAAGAAACTACTACCTCACTGTCGCCCGTGAACTTCGTAAACAGGTGTCAGAAGCAGGCGCGGAAGCACGTCCTCGACAGCCCCAAAAGCCACAAAAAACTACAACAATCGCGTCCATCGGTGATGCGGTTATGAAAAAGATCGATCTGGCTTTGCCTGACGAGCTGTATCAAGGTTGCCTGTTTTGGCATCAGGCGATTGCGTTGATTTCACAGGCAGAGGAGTGAGTGGATAAAGCCGGTAGAATTCTCAGTAAAGGGTTCCGTCGAGAGTGCGTTATGTAAACCGGGGCTCAGCTCCTCGTTTCTTGGAACTGGTTTTGACCGATCGGTCAATTTAAATTAAAGGAAGAACGATGACCAATTTTAGTGTTCACACGATCGAGACCGCCAGCGATGACAGTCAGCCTCTGCTGGAGGCCAGCAAGCAGGCTTATGGCTTTGTTCCCAACCTGCATGCGGTGATGGCGGAGTCGCCTGCCTTGCTGGAAGCGTATAAGACGGTCGCTGATATCTTCGACAACAAGACCAATCTCTCGACGACGGAGCAGCAGATTATTGCGATGACCAATAATCGGCTGAATGGTTGCACGTACTGCATGGCAGCTCATACGTCGATCATGCAAGCTGGAAAGGTGCCGGAAGACGTCATCACGTCACTGCGCGACGGAACAGCGATCGCCGATCCGAAACTGGAAGCGCTCCGTCTCTTCGCCGAGAAGGTGAATCTGCAGCGAGGTTGGCTCGACGACGGCGACATCGAAGCGTTACTCGCTGCTGGTTATACCAGGCAAACGGTCTTCGACGTGATCGTCGGAACCGCCTATAAGGTACTGTCGAACTATACGAACCACATCGCCAGCACTCCACTCGATCGTGAGTTTTCGAGGAACGAATGGAGTGCAGAAGCCTGAGTGGCCGCTCGTCTACATCGCGTCAGCAATTGTGGTCATCGCAGTTGTGAACCTTCTGTCCCGTTACAGCAAGATTTCAGAACTTCTACGATGGAATGGCAGTCATGTGACCTTAAAGGCTCAGAACTCTGCTTGACCCAATACTTCGGCGAATGAAGATCAACGACAAAGCTGCCGCTGAATGCAGCACCAATGTGAAAACGAACTCCACACCCCAAAAGGAAAAAACATGAGCACCAGAACCATTCCTCTCACCATTACCATGATTGCCTTCGCATTGAGCGCCGTCAGCGGATGCACCGGAAGTGCGAACTCTCAAGACGAACGTACCGACACAACACAAACAGGAGAAATACCCATGCTTTCCAAACAGCTTGAAGAAAAAGCAGCAGCAAGTGTCACGCGAATTCCGGAAGACGTTCGTCAGACATACGCTCAGGCTATTGAAACAGTCCGAGCGACCGGCATCGAAAAGTCTGCCAGGCAGGTTGGCGATACGGCAATCGATGCCCAACTGTCTGGCTGGGACGGCAAGAGTGTCAAACTCAGTGACCTTTGGCAGGAAGGGCCGATCGTTTTGATGTGGTATCGAGGAGGCTGGTGCCCATATTGCAACATTCAACTTCGCGCCATGCAACAGAGCATGGACAAAATCGAAAATGCCGGAGCAAAGTTGGTTATTCTGACACCAGAACTGCCAGAGAAGGCCAAAGAAACGGCTGAGGCAAATGAACTGAATATCGTGGCATTGCACGACAAAGGCAGTGCAGTGGCGCGAAAGTATGGGCTCGTATTTGAGCTTCCTGAAGCGATAGTTCCTGCCTATCGCGACAAGCTCAAACTGCCTGAATACAACGGCAACGACGCAATGGAATTGCCACTTGCGGCAACGTATGTTATTGATAAGTCCGGCAAGATCACCTACGCGTTCCTCGATGCGGATTACAAAAAACGAGCCGAGCCGGCCGACGTCATCGAAGCAGTCAAAACGGCTGCTCAACAGTAGTCACGTTGCATGGCGATTCGTGATCTTTGCACTGGTTCGCGAGCTGCTCAAGCGTAGCTGGGGCGACAATACCGGAGCGCAGCTTCACTATGAATTAGGGAGGACCAGTCATGTCCAGTAACCGAACCGCAATTGTCACTGGTGGATCCGGTGGCATCGGCTGCGAGATTTGTAAACGATTGGCTCGTGACGGATATCGCGTGGTTGTTCACTACGGAAACGACCGTCAGGCCGCAGAAAAAGTTGTCCAGGAGATCACTGATTCTGGAGGTATTGCGATTGTGCGATCGGCAGATATTGCGGACGAAGATGCTGTTAGAAACATGTTTGAATTCACGTCTGCCGAATTTGGAGGCTTGGATGTCGTGGTGGCAAACGCGGGAATCGGCGGTGGTGGCCCGATTGAGCAAGTGGAACTGGCTGATTTTACGAAGCTCGTCGCCGTTAATCTTGTTGGTGCTTTCTTGACTCTTCGCGAAGCTGCAAGACGACTGAGCGATGGTGGAAGGCTGATTTTTGTTTCTTCGCAACTGGCTGAGCGACCTCGTACGGGAACCGGCGCATATTCAGCGACAAAGGCGGGAATTGACGCGATGCTTGTTTCGATGTCGCACGAACTGGGGACGAGAGGGATCACCGTCAACAGTGTCCGCCCCGGAGCCACCGAGCCTGGCATGTTTGCCGGAAGTGACGAAGAACGGAAGGAGTTTTTTCGCAACCTTTCTCCGTTCAAGCGACTCGGTCATCCCAATGACATCGCCGCAGTCGTTTCGTTCCTGGCCAGCGACGACGCGGCGTGGGTTACAGGACAACACATTCGTGCCGATGGTGGTGCGTCAAATTGATTTGTTTACATCATGGAGACGCAAAACTGATCGTGAAGTATTTAACCCTCTCCTATACCTTTTGAATTTATTCAAGCCAGTTCCACTCGTATATTGACCTCACCAGAATCGAGCTCCTGTTGATGTTCAAGAGCGAATCGCATACGATTCCGCTTAGCCTTTGCGGATTTGGGGGCCTTGCGAATTCGATGCGAAATAGAGTTCTCCTTGAAGAATTCATAATCCGGAAAACGACGTAAACTGTTGTTAATAAAGGTGCTTATCTCGAATGGGACCTGGCTCGGATTGAGATCGCGTTGGAGAGCTCATTTCTATTTTCAGGCAACGATAATTACACCCGGTATCGAATTTCGGTACCGGGTTTTTTGTATCATGAGATACAGGTGAAGCAGAAGTTCAGGTGGGCGAGCCATGTTTGAATCAAGAGAAATAGCGGTAATTGCCTTCGGTTGCCTGGGGACTCTGATCTGCCTGTCGATGATCATCGAAAAAAACACGCAGAAAATTCCAAACTGGTTGAATCTGAGTGGAATCATCTGCGGCATAGTCATCGCCATCGTTGATGGACAGTGGTCGCTGCACCTGACCGGTTTTTTTCTGGCATTTTTGACAGGGATCTTCTTTCTGAAACTGGGAATCTCCGCTGCGGGTCTGGTGAAACTGTTGATGGCTGCGGGCACAATAGCCGGACCTGTGATCCCGATAATGACGCTCGTTCTGTTCCTGCTGTTTTGGGGAGTCGCGCGCTCTATCGAAAGCTGGCAGGTCCACGCGATCTGGATGCAGCGGAATCTGCCAGTTCGAATCGCCTGATGAGCGGTCCCCTGTTGATTGCGCTGGCATCGCTGTTGAGCCTGCTTCTGATTTATCGTCCCTGGGAGCAGGCGGTGTAAACTGCTCTGTTTGCGGGATTTGAGGCTGTCATTCCAGTTTTATCTCAGCTGTAAACGCATGAAGATTTCCCATAATTCCTGTAGCGCCTGTTTTTATGCTGGAAATCAGCTTGCTTTATTTTCCGATTTTCAATACCAAACGGGTGTCTCACAAAGATTTGCGCTAGTGGAAATTGAGAATCAGGAAACTTATCACGGGCAATATGATTCAGGTACGATCAATGCCTGTGGGTATTGTAAGCAATCGCTTTGCCTCAGACAAAACAGGGAAAAGATATGTCGAGAAAAGGAATTGTATTAGCAGGTGGTACGGGAACCAGACTGCATCCTGTTACGAAAGTGATTTCGAAACAACTTCTTCCGATTTATGATAAGCCGATGATTTACTATCCGCTGTCATCGCTGATGCTGGCGGGAATCAGAGAGATTCTCATCATTTCCACGCCACATGACCTGCCGATGTTTCAAGATTTACTCGAAAGTGGTGAGCAATGGGGAGTGAAGTTTGAATATGCAGAGCAACCTTCCCCCGATGGACTGGCCCAGGCGTTTCTGATTGGTGAAGACTTTATCGGCGAAGATGATGCCTGCCTGATTTTAGGCGATAATATCTTTTACGGACACGGATTTACCGAGAGCCTGAAATCAGCGGCGGCACGGGAATCCGGGGCCACCGTCTTTGGTTACCAGGTGCACGATCCGGAACGTTTTGGTGTAGTCGAATTCGATAGTGAACAGCGTGCCATCTCTATCGAAGAAAAACCGGTCAAACCCAGGTCCAATTATGCGGTAACCGGACTGTATTTTTATGACAATGATGTGATTGATATCGCGAAAAATGTGAAGCCTTCTGCACGAGGGGAACTGGAGATCACCTCTGTCAACAACGCTTATCTGGAACGGGGCGGCCTGAATGTGGAGTTACTCGGTCGCGGGCATGCCTGGTTCGATACGGGAACCCACGAAAGCCTGCAGGAAGCCAGCCATTTCTTTCAAACGATCGAAAAAAGGCAGGGGTTGAAGATCGCCTGTCTGGAAGAAATCGCGTACCAGAGAGGCTGGATTACTAAAGATCAATTAAGGAAACAGGCTGATAAGCTCGGGAAGACCAACTATGGTCAATATCTTATGCGAATTGTAGATGATCTTTCACACAATTAGCAATTCTTATATAAATCCCGGCTCTGAGTGATTTACACAAGCTTAGAGGGGTATAAACCAGATGAGGGGGGAACAGGAAGCCACCTCACCCGGTTCTTATGATTCATGATCCTTAATGAATGAAGTTTCCGACAGGATGTTAAAAACGAATTTACTGCAAGTTCCAGCTTCTGAGGGGCACTGAAATGAATCCATACACTTCAGTATCTCTTTCTCCTCGGCAAATGCTGAAAAGTCTGGTCATCAATCGTCGATTGATCTACCAGATGGCAAAACGAGAAGTGATCGGCAGATATCGAGGATCTGTTCTGGGACTGGCATGGTCGTTTTTCAATCCGCTGATCATGCTGGTAGTTTATACCTTTGTTTTCAGTATTGTCTTCAAAGCCCGCTGGCAAACCGGTTCTGACAGCAAAACAGAATTTGCGCTGGCACTGTTCATAGGCATGATCGTACATGGTCTACTTGCAGAATGTGTGAATAGAGCTCCCAGTCTGATTGTGGGAAATGTGAATTATGTCAAGAAAGTCATCTTCCCCTTGGAAGTACTGCCCTGGATTGCGATGGGCGCCACGCTCTTTCATACACTGATCAGTCTGATGGTCTGGGGGCTGTTTTTTATCCTCGTGAATCAGACTTTTTATTGGACTGCGTTATTATTGCCTCTCCTGTTTGTGCCACTGATCCTGTTTACGATGGGGCTTACCTGGTTTCTTGCATCATTCGGCGTCTATTTGCGGGACGTCGGGCAGATTACGGGCGTGTTTACGATGGTCCTGCTCTTCATGTCACCCGTGTTCTATCCCATTTCAAATCTACCGGAACGTATTCAACCGTTGATGTATGCAAACCCACTGACATTTATCATCGAACAATCGCGCGCAGTATTAATGTGGGGACAGTTACCGAACTGGGAAGGAATATTTATTTCATTACTCATAAGCATGGTTGTGGCCTGGATGGGATTTGCCTGGTTTCAGAAAACACGAAGAGGTTTTGCTGATGTACTCTGAAGCTGGCGCGACACAAGCAGTGGCAATCAGTCTGGAATCAGTCAGCAAGTCGTTCCAGATTTATGAAAAACCTCATCATCGGTTAATGCAGGGATTGTTCAGAGGAAAGAAACAGTTTTACCGGGAATTCAAAGCGGTGAGTGATATCACGTTTGAAATTCCTAAAGGCGAGACGGTCGGAATTATCGGTCGTAACGGAGCAGGGAAGTCAACATTGCTGCAAATGATTTGTGGCACCATGACCCCCACGAGTGGAACAGTGCAAATCAATGGTCGGGTTGCAGCATTGCTGGAACTCGGATCCGGTTTCAACCCGGAATTTACCGGCCGGGAAAATGTATATATGAATGGAGCGATTCTGGGTTTGACTCGTGATGAAGTCGAGGATCGTTTTGATGATATTATTGCCTTTGCTGAGATTGGTGACTTTATAGATCAGCCTGTCAAAACTTATTCCAGTGGCATGTATGTCAGACTGGCTTTTGCAGTAATTGCCCATGTAGACGCTGATATTCTGATAATTGATGAGGCTTTATCAGTAGGAGATGCACTCTTTACACAAAAATGCATGAGATTTATTCGCGCTTTTAAGGAACAGGGGACCTTACTGTTTGTCAGTCACGATATGGGGTCAGTCTTATCCTTGTGTGAAAAAGCGGTGTGGCTTGAAAAAGGAATCGTAAAAAGCAGCGGTGAAGCCAAACAGGTTTCCGAAGAGTATCTGCAATATACCCTGCAGGAAACCTATCAGGATGAGGCTTCGCTTGTTTCTACAAAATTTGAGCGACCTCAGAAGCAGGAAACTGTGAAGGCCCAGAAATCGAATCCAGTTAAGAAGAAAATATTGTCAGTTGCTGAGTATGAAAGTGAATGCAAAGTTACCAGTAATATTGCAAATTCATCCGGATGGAAAACTGGTGAAGCAGAGATCGTCGACGTGACGTTGGAAGAATTAGATTCCCATTCGGAAGGCATTGTGTTTAAAGGGGGGGAACAGGTAAAGCTGTCCATTCATGCTAAAACATATAAGGATCTTGAGAACCCCATTTTAGGTTTTGTCGTCAAAGACCGTTTAGGGCAGGACCTGTTCGGGGAAAATACGCTTCCTGAAACGAATCGGAATCCGGTTTCATTTCGTGCAGGTGAAACATTTCTGGGGGAATTTACATTTACTTTACCGATGCTGCCCAATGGAGAATATGCCGTCATGGCATCGATAGCCGATGGCGATCTCTATGAAAATATCCAGCACCATTACCTGCACGATGCACTTTTGATCAATGTCTCGTCAAGCAAAATTCGGTGGGGGCTTGTCGGTATTGCGTTTGAAAATATATCTTTAAGGAAAGATTAATGAGCAAGAAATCACTTCAGCATATCTACAAGAACCATGAAGGTAAAGTTTCTGATAAATGGACCCTCTACATTTCAGAGTATGAGCGGTTGTTTGCTGATTTCCGAACGGTTCCTGTTCGATTACTGGAGATCGGAATTCAGAATGGTGGCTCACTGGATATCTGGTCCAAATATTTTGATACGCTGAAAAAAGCGGTTGGGTGTGAAATCAATCCCGACAGCGGCAAGCTGAAGTATGAGAATCCCAATGTGATGGTCGTAATTGGTGATGCAAATGAGGATCCGACAGAACAGGAAATATTAGAGCAGTGCCAGTCGTTTGAGATTATCATTGATGATGGTTCGCATAAGTCCAGCGATATTATTTCTTCTTTTAATCGATACTTCCCCTACCTGGAAAATAACGGTGTGTATGTCGCGGAAGACTTGCACTGCAGTTACTGGAATGAATTCGGAGGAGGCTTGTTTGATCCGTTCTCTTCCATGGCCTTTTTCAAACACCTGGCCGATATCATCAATCACGAGAGCTGGGGAATTAATAAAAAACGGGTCGATCTCCTGCGAAACTTTGAAGAACATTATCAGCTGTCGTTTAATGAAGACATCTTGAGAACAATTCATTCCATCGAGTTCATGAATTCGATGTGTGTGATTCACAAAGCCTCGCCCGAGCAAAATCTCCTTGGTGAGAGAATTATCACGGGACAATCGGATGAAGTACTTTCACTGAGCAATATGCCTCGAGATTTCGAGAAGTTTGTTCCAGATGAATCCGATAACAAGTGGTCAAGTCATTCGTTCAATCTGGAGCTGTCATATAGCTCGAAGCTAAAAGAAATTGAACAGCTCAAAAAACAGAATTCGACGTTCGAAGAAGAGATTGCAAATTTAAAACAGACGAATACTGACTTGAATCAACTGGTTCAGAATATTTTGAGCAGCCATTCCTGGCTGATCACAAGACCGCTCAGAGGTTTTGGTCGTGCAGCGCGTTCACTGAAGAAGCTGATCGACCCACGCCGATATCAGGACATGACTTCTAATTATGATGTCTGGAGCAGAGTGACCGGCATAAAAGAAGCCGAGGAAATTCTGACGCGGCTCCCGGAATTGAAGTCGCCTATGATCTCAATTATTTTACCGACCTATAATACGAAGGAAAAAATTCTTCGTGCCTGTATCGAATCTGTCCTGGCCCAGACATATTCCAACTGGGAACTTTGTATTGCCGATGACGCCTCTACAAAAAGTCGCGTGCGTGATGTGATCAATGAGTACTCAAAACAGGATTCGAGAATCAAATCCGTATTCCGAACTGAAAATGGTCATATCTCAGAGGCGATGATCAGTGCCGCGGAACTGATGGAAGGGGACTATATTTCGTTCCTCGACCATGATGATGAGCTCAATAAAAATGCCCTGTTATTCATTGTGGATGCGATAAACCGTTCTCCTGAGTCGGAGTTCTTTTACTCAGACGAAGATCACATCAATGAACATGGAAAACATCAGAGCCCGTTCTTCAAGCCTGACTGGTCTCCTTCGCTGCTGTGTTCACAAAATTACATTGGTCATTTCCTCTGCTTGTCGAAATCGTTATATGAGCGAGTTGGTGGCATTCGAAGAGGCTTTGACGGGGCCCAGGACTACGATCTTGTATTAAGGGCCGGTGATGCAGCAAAAAATGTGTATCACATACCCAAAGTGCTCTATCACTGGAGGGAGCACGAAAACTCTACTGCCAGCAATGCAGAATGTAAGCCGTACGCACATGATGCAGGAAAAGCGGCGGTTGCTGATTTCCTCAACCAGAAATACGGTTCAAGATTTATTAAGGTCAACGATGGTGAGGGCCTGTTTACCTATTCACCACAATTTCGGTTTGATAGCGAACATCGGGTTTCGATTATTATACCGACCAAAGACAAAATTGATTTGCTGGATGACTGTATCGAGTCGATCAGGAATCGATCTTCGCATATCAACTGGGAAATTATTATTGTTGACAATCGGTCAGAAGAGACTGCGTCAAAAGAGTATTTTTCAACAGTTGTGCAGGACAGCAGGATTAAAGTCGTAGAGGCTGATGTTGAGTTCAACTGGTCTATGATCAATAACATTGGCGCGAAAGCAGCGACCGGTGATGTCTTTGTGTTTTTAAATAATGACACATTGGTAATTACGCCAGACTGGATCGAAAAACTGGCTTCCATGGCCAGTTTACCTGAAGTTGGTTTAGTTGGTCCTCAATTACTTTATGAGGATAATACAATCCAACATGCAGGCGTTGTTGTCGGCATGGGAGGCTGGGCCGACCATGTATTCAAGAATCAACTGCCCGTTCATCGTTCAGGCCCGTTTGTTTCTCCCATGCTCAATCGCAATGTACTGGCGATTACAGGTGCCTGCCAGGTGATCGAACGAGCGAAGTTCGAACAACTGGGCGGTTTTGATGAACAGTTCATTATCTGTGGCAGTGATGTTGATATCTGCATTCGCGCTCATCAACAGGGTCTGCAGAATGTCTACTGTGCTGATGCAGCATTGCACCACCTGGAATCGAAAAGCCGATCCTCGTTCATTCCCAAACAGGATTTTCTCATGTCAGAAATCAGATATGCTCCTTATCGTAATGATAAGGGGGATCCCTACTTCAATGAGAATCTCGACTTGATGTCAACCATGCCCAGGATGCTCACGAATGCTTAAGTGGTTTCTTAAAACAGGCCTGAAAAATAGATATCTCTATGATCTTGCCAAGCAGGTTCATCAGGAAACATCTACCCGGGTAAGTTTGAATCAGGATATCCAGATTCCCGAAATTACGCCGTTTGAATTTCAATCGAGTAAGTTACAGGGAAAACGAATCAACTTACTGGTACCCGCGCTCTCTGAAAAGCATATTTTCGGAGGGATTGCGACGGCCCTGCGCCTGTTTCGAGAAATGATTAAAGCGTTTCCTTCTGTCAGAATCATCGTAACAGACGAAGCCTCAGTTATTCTGCCCGAAAAGGAATTCTTTTCGGACTGGACTGTGCAAGAAATCGGTACGGAAGATTCAGAAGGAAACTCGATTGTCGTCTCTGGAAATCGTTATGGAAAAACGCTTCCGATTCGCGAAGAGGATTACTTTGTGGCTACTGCCTGGTGGACTGCCTTCAATGCGTTCAGGGCGATGGAGTGGCAACAGGAAGCCTATTCCACACCAAAACGCAAAATGACTTATCTCGTTCAGGACTTCGAACCAGGGTTTTATCCCTGGTCGACAAGATTTGCTCTCGCCGATTCCACTTATCGCCATCCTGAACTGACTATTCCGGTTTTCAATACAGGGTTACTGTTCGACTTTTTTAAACAGCAGAATTATCAATTTGAGCAGGCCTATTACTTTGAGCCCAAGTTTAACCCGGTTCTCAATGACTGGAGAGGGAAAAAAGGGGATACGGCCAAAAAGAAACAAATTCTGGTGTATGGAAGACCCAGTGTGGAACGAAATCTGTTTCCCCTGATCGTGCAGACGATTGCCATCTGGAGTCAAAAATACAGCAACGCAGCCGAGTGGGAAGTGATTTCCGCAGGGGAATGCCACGATGACATTCCTGTGAATGCGACAACGGTACTCAAGTCGGTGGGAAAAGTTTCTTTAGAAGAGTATGCCACAATTTTATCGGAAACTTCCATTGGTGTTTCACTGATGCTTTCTCCCCACCCGAGTTATCCGCCTCTTGAGATGGCCATGTATGGTGTGAAGGTGGTTACAAATAAATATGCCAATAAAGACTTGTCACAGCTCAGCCCACTGATCAAATCCGTTGATTCACTGGATCCGAATGTGCTGGCTGATCAACTGATCGAGCTTTGTGAAAGCCGATCGACTGAACTCAAGACAGGTCTTGAGTTAAAAGATGCCTGCGATGAGCGATGTGAATCATTATTTAATCAGGGAACCGGTCCCGAGTTCGAATTTGTTCACGAACTGATTCAGCAAATGTAAAAATCAACGGGCAGTGAATTGAGCCAGCTGGAAATGAAGTGCTCTGTCATTCGCCTGTATAAATTATCGATCGATTACTTATGGCATCGAAATTCGACTCATCTGATTCTGTGGTTTCTATCGTAGTGACCTACTTTCCCGATCCGGGGGGATTGAAAAATCTGTTAGCAGAATTGAGCCATCAGTCAGATACCGTGATTACTGTAGATAACAGCAATGACCAGAACACACTGGCCATGATCGCTGAGCGTATTCCTGGGAATGGTATATTGATCGATCAGAAAGAAAACTCTGGTATCGCTGCTGCAATTAATTGTGGAATCAGGCAGGCGCAAAAGCAGAACGCCGGCTATGTCGTGTTGTTTGATCAGGACAGTCTGCCCGGCCCGGGGATGATCCAGACCCTGCATTCTGAATTACAGAGACATGCTCAGTCGGGTGATAAAATTGCCGCCGTCGGACCGAAATACAGTGACATCAAAGGCGAACTCAAATCACCTTTTGTAAGACTGGATGGCAGAAAACTGTCAAGGATAGAATGTGCAGACGATGAAGTCGTCCAGGTGGATCACCTCATTTCCTCAGGCTGCTTAATTTCCATGGCGGCATTGCAGGACATCGGTGAGATGGAAGAAGAACTGTTTATCGATTATGTAGACACAGAATGGTGTTTAAGAGCGATTAACAAAGGTTACTCGCTGTATGGTGTCGGGGCGGCTCAGATGCAACACAGTCTGGGCGATCAATTGACAACATTGTTCGGGCGATCTCATCCGGTACGTGGTTCACTGCGATATTACTATCTGATTCGAAATGGGATCTGGGTGTTACGCCGCCCCTGGATCTCTCGTTCCTGGCGCAACATGGATCGGCGAAGATTGTTTCTCATCTATATCGGCTGTTCATTGTTTATTGAGAGCAGATTTGCCAACTGGAAAATGATGACGATCGGAATCTGGCATTCAATGACTGGAAGAATGGGCAAGTACCAGTAACAGTTCATTGACAGGCGGACGTCTGTCTGACACTTTTAAAATATTCTGTTTTGTATGAAGACGGTCTCAATGCTTTCAAGTCAAAAATCAGCATATCTGAATTTCTATCTTGCGGCAGTCAGTTTGCTGGTGTTTCTGACTACGCTCTGGGGCGTCTATACGCATTTCTCTCCGGTCCCTTTCTGGGATATGTGGGACGGATATTTACGATTCTATTTACAGATCCTGGATCACGATCATTCCGCCTGGTTACAGCAGCATAATGAACACAGAATCTTTATGTCCCGCATTCTGTTCTGGATTGATATCAGGTTTTTCAGAGGCACCGGGGCGTTTCTGCTTTGTGTCAACTTACTGATTCAGCTGGGAACCGCATGTGTCTTTTCTTCAATCATTTCCAAAAGAATGAAATCGGACCCATATAAATACGCGATTCACTTTTTTGTGATTTGTCTGCTTTTCTCGTGGGTTCAGAATAACAATTTAACCTGGGCTTTTCAGAGCCAGTTCTTATTCGTTTACATGTTCTCACTGCTGGCATTCTGGAACCTGGGGCAGTATTCCACTGAGAAGAAAATATTTTACCTGGCTTGTTCTCTGCTCTCTGCCTGCTGTGCGGCATTTTCGATGGCAAACGGACTTTTAGTCTTCCCGCTCCTGTTCGTTCAGGCTTTGTTTCTCCGCATTTCAAAGCGTTCAATACTGGCGATCGTGGTTGTTGCCCTGGGAATATTTGCAGTCTATTTTAACAATTATCAAAAACCCTCAGGGCATGCCTCTTCGGTAGACAGTCTGTTACAGCACCCGTTTCTGGTAATACAGTTCATGTTTACGTTTTTGGGTTCACCCTTTAAGTCAGCGTTAAATAATATCCATTGCGTGACAGCCGCTGGTGTTTTGTTGATGGCGGGAGCCGGCAGCTACTTGTATTTCATTATTAAGAAACGCAACCTCGACAGTGTGAATCTTACATTATTTACTTTCCTCCTGTTCATTTTCGGAACCGCTCTCGCGACAGCCACGGGTAGAATCAATTTCGGTCCCCAGGCCGCAATGGAAAGCCGCTATACCACACCCGCATTAATGGGGTGGATCACCTTAATCATCATTGGATTCGTAAACCAGACCTCGGTTCACAAATACTTCTTTCAGGCGATGAAAGGGGCTTTGATCTGCATTCCCCTGTTGTTACTGCCGCCACAACTGAAAGCGTTTGAAGATTTCTCCGGGACTGCCTTCACGAGAAAGCTGGCGGTCTTCGGCCTGGCCCGCAATCATTACGATGAAAGCTATGCCCGGCAGGTATACCCCTTTAAGGATGTCCTGGTGGATACCGTCGATCAATCACTGGATCAACGTCTTTCCATTTTTGGTACCGACTGGTACAAGTATGACCACGAGACGCTTTCGCCTGATTCCATTTCAGAGAAACCCTGCATGGGTCACATGGAAAGTGTGAGGCCTTTTCAATCAGGTTCTACCATTGCGTATCGAGTCAAAGGCTGGGTCTGGGACCCTGAAACAAAATCGGTTCCTGAATATATTGTCCTGACAGACAGCAGTCATCAGGTTGTGGGGTTGGGAATCAGTGGCGAACCAAGGCCCGATGTCACAGCGGCGATAGAAGGCCACCCCACCAATACGGGCTGGCGCGCTTACGTTGACAAATCCAGTATCAAGGGCCCCATTTACGCATTTGCGCTCACCGATTCGGGAATACTCCCTGTGCCTGGACAACCGATCGAACTGGCAGAGAATACACTCATCGCAGGTATCTCAGACTGGGATGGCAAACCACCTTCAAAGTTTAAAATTCTGAATTCGGAATGGACTGAAGGAAAGCTGCCGCCGCATGTGAAGGAGGATGATCCAAACCAGGTTTTAACATCCGGAAGTCAGGGTGATGAGTTCGAAGGAAAGGTTGAGATTGAATTTGAACCTGATCACGAACCCATTAATATCACGTACATGACCGGACCAGATTCTACGGCACAGAAAATTGAAGTATTCGATTCCGATGGGAAGTTATTAACACAGTTTGAAATCCCTGAAAGTACGCATCGCTGGTCTAATATCAGATTTGATCTGAATGCTCAGGAAAAAGTCCAGGCAGTCCTGTCAGACCAGGGGAAATCCTGGGGGCAATGGTCTGTCCTGTTAATCCCATAAAACCAGAAACCATTGATAACTTTTTTAGAACTTGTGGTACCAAATGATGGGAGAAGTAAACAGCGAGGATGTTTTGGTCTCAGTCATTATCGTCAACTATAACTCGGGTGACAAATTAGCCCTGTGCGTTGGTTCGATTTTTGAGACCAACTCACATACAGAGGTCGTGATCGTTGATAACGCTTCGTCCGACAACAGTCTGGCAGAACTGAACTCTCGATTTCCCGATGAACCCCGCATACAATTCGTTCTAAATCAGGAGAACCTTGGTTTTGCAGTAGCCTGTAATCAGGGGGCGCGTCGCGCTGGGGGAGAGTATCTGCTGTATCTGAATCCTGACTGCAAATTGCACGAAAATGCGATCACAATCATGATTGATTGTTTAAACGATAACCCCAAAGCCGGAATGGTGGGGGGGCAGATATTGAACAGTGATGGTTCAGAGCAGGTCGGCGGGCGACGCACGGTTCCCACTCCCTGGCGCACTCTTGTCCGAGTCTTCCGATTGTCTTTTCTCTCGAAACGTTACCCCGGACTTTTTTCTGACTTCAACCTGCATCAACAGCCTTTACCCGATCAACCGATAGAAGTGGAAGCCATTTCCGGGGCCTGTATGCTGGTCCCTCGAAAAGTCTATGAACAAGTGGGCGGACTGGATGAGAATTACTTTCTGCACTGCGAAGATTTAGACTGGTGCATGAGTTTTCGTCAGCAGGGATGGAACGTGATGTTTGTTCCTGATGCCAAAATATCTCATTTCCAGGGAGCTTGCAGCCGTTCACGGCGCGTGTTTGTGGAATGGTACAAACACAAGGGCATGCTGCGTTTTTACAGAAAGTATTTTCGCCATCAGTATCCGGGAGTCTTGATGTGGCTGGTCGCGTTTGGAGTCTGGCTTCGCTTCGGTTTGCTCGCCTGCTACTTCTCGATACGCCAGTTCCTGAGGTGGCTCAAGTGTGCCTGGACATAAATGGTCCTCTCGCACTCCCTGCTACGCTGGAACGCATCATTTCTGACCATCGCGACTCTCAATCTGGGATACCCGGTCCTGATAGACCTGTAGATGCTACAGTAAAACGGAATCCCGTCCCGAGAGACGTTTCAATTCCGGGATATCGCAGAATCGATTTTAATCCGATTCTGCGGAGTTCTGTAGCTTGAGTTGTTTCTCGATCAATGCCTGGAAATCCAGAGGCGTTAAGTCAAAAACGGTGACCACGCTCATTGATTGATTCCAGCTGGCGTTTTGATGATCCGGGTTTGCTTGAACGGAATGCAGTATTTCATTCCAGTATTCTTCATGTGAGATGGATTTCTCCGGCCAGACGATGTGAGGTACTTTATGCATGAAAACCGCATTCCCTGCGATACTGAAAACAGCGGCAATGCAGAAGGCTGCTGCAACACTCGTTGTGATCTTGATGTTCGATCTCAAAAACAGACCCAGGCAGTAAACTAAGCCGCAAAACGAACTGAAAATCAGATATCGGTCGGTGTTAATATAACCGATGATGACGTTATGAGATGGTTCTGACTGAATTCGATACGTGATCATCGCCACAATGATTAACAACGTGATTGTTGGCAGAGTAAGGAAAGAGATCCGCATTAATAATTCGTCTGAAGGTTTTTTCAGAAAAGTATTGATGCTCGAAAAAATGGTGATCAAGACGATGATGACCAGTCCCCAGCCATAGATGGAATCCGTTTCCATACCTCGCATTTCCGGCTGATGGCATCCTCCCTGTGCCCAGATGTATCTGAGAGATGTATGCAGGAATTCAATCAGGATCGCCCCGTAACGCGTAACGCTGGTAAAGAAACTGACGTTTTCGGCGTCTGTATGCAGTTCTCCCTTCAGCATCAGGTAAGTGTGCCCCAGTGTCAGAGCGCTTACTACAAAAACGGGGATGAAAGATTTCACGAGCGTCAATTTATCATCACTGGTTTGAGACCACTTCAAAGTAATCAGCAGAGTTGCTGTGAAGAGAACGGAAAGGCTGATAGCAAGACCGGTTCCAAAGATATGCATCGTCAGGTATGCGAGTCCCAGTGCCAGGTATAAGTGAAGGCGTCGCCCGCTCTGGGTAAACTCAAACAGATACAGGAATGAAAAGAGTGATACTGATAAGCAGAGAAATTGAATTCCCATGAAGGGCCATCCAATTAAAGTCGAAATAATCGGCTGGAAACCAAACACGATGGCTATTGCTAATCCGGTCAGATTCCTTTGCCAGTTCGGGTGTGTCAGTTCTTTACCCGTCATCGACAGTCTGATTGAAAAGTAGACGATACAGGACATAAAAAGCGAGGCCACAAAAATTTGTCGCCAATACCAGCATGTTTCGCATGTGGCAAATAACTTAGACTGATAATATTCCGCCAAAAAAACTACTGGCGTGAAGTGAGCATGGTAGGCTGAGTAGACGTATTCGTCAAAAAATGCCTTGCTTTCTTCAGGGGACTTAGCGGCATGCATTAAGAACACACCTGATTCTGCTTTCAGATATTCGATGTTCAAGTCGATTAATTGATAGTAAACACCGTTGAGCAGCAGGAAGAATAACAGGGAAAAAGCTGTTACTTTCGCCGGGCTACAGTTCTTAAGATTTGAAAACACAAAGAACTCCAGTTCTTAAAAATGGGGAGATTCAGCTGTCTGATGTTCATTGAAATGAGCTTTGTATGGAACCGGCACTCATGTGTCACGATCCACACAAAGAGTCATCGAAGTCTCACAGTATGTCCAGTCAGCTGTTCCCGTTCTTAACTCGCAGAATGATTGAGTGCTGCTGCTTTCATCTATAGAAGCAGTACCCAGAGCAGCGTTATAAAAAATCGCGATCAAAATGTTCCGTTTAGATCAGGGGCGCTTTTGACCTCTGTCCTCTAAGTCGTTTTCAATTAATTGCTGAAAAGTCAAAGGGGTAATATCAAAATCTGTAACGGTTTTCATCGATTGATTCCAGTTGGCGCTTTGATAATCTGTGTCGTCTTTCACCGAATTGAGGATGCCGTTCCAGTAGTCTGTATGTGAGATTAATTTTTCCGGCCAGATAATATACGGCACTTTATGCATGAAAACCGCGTTGCCACAGACGCATACTATCGCAGCTGTCAGAAATGCGGCCGCGGAGCTGGCAGAAAGTTTCACTTTTGAAATGAGATACAAACCGGCTATGAAGACCAGACCGCAAAATGAACTGAAAATGAGATAGCGGTCTGTATTGATATAACCAATAAGCACATTGTTGGAAGGCTCTGTTCGAATTCGGTAGGTAATCATTCCTACGATAATGATCAATGTCAGAGTTGGTAACATCGTGATCGTGATGCGCGACAAAGCTTTTTCCGAAGGTGTTTTCAGATAGGAATGCATCAGCGAAAATATGGTAACTGAGAGAATAAATATCAGTCCCCATCCGTAACAGGAGTCCGCCCCCATTCCCCGCATCTCAGGATTTAGAATTCCGCCTTGCGCCCAAATGGATCTGAGTGATGTATGAAGTAATTCAATAAAGATGGCGCCGTACCGGGCAATACTGACACCAATGCTGACACTCTCACTGGGAGGCGTTCCCCCGACTGATCTCACCATTAACACAGTATGTATGATGGTGAATGTGAGCAGCACGAATACGGGGGTTAACGATTGCCTCAGTACGGATTTCTCTTCGCCTGCAACATACCACCTGAGAGCGATTAAAATCGTCGCTGTAAATAAAACAGAGACGCTGATCGCCAGTCCGGTTCCAAAAACATGCATCGTTGAATTAGCGAGTACGAGTGCCAGCCACAAGTGTGTGCGCGAGTTGGAATTTGAAAATTTAATGAGGTACAGAAACGACAGGATTGCCAACGATAAACAAAAAAGTTGAATCGCCATGAACGGCCAGGAGACTAAAGTGGTTACGATCGGTTGGAACCCAAATATCACCGCAATGGAAATGCCTGCCAGGCTGGATGGGACAGTTGGCTTTTTGAGATCGCTTTCCAGCATCGCCAGGCTGATGGAAAAAAAAGAGATACAGGTCATAAATAGAGATACGACGACCATCTGACGCCAGAACCAGTACGTTTCATGAGTACCGAATAACTGGGACTGCCAGTACTCCGCCTAACACCAGCGGGGCAAAATGACCATTAGATCCGTTCTTCATGATCGGGGTGATAAACGCGATGCCTTCTGCAGGAGCTTTAGCTGTATATGCCAGATAGATTCCTGATTCTGCTTTTAAAAATTGAATGTTAAGACCTAACAGGAGGTAATAAGCTCCATTCAATATGAGAAAGAGTAAAAAGGTACCCATGGTGATTTTTGTAAGCAGGGTGGGCTTGATCTTCAATGCCACTAAAATGCTCCTGGTCTGATAACAATGAGTATTACACTGGCTGCTTATCTAGATTTCTGCTGTGTCTACTGAAAACAAATACAAAATAGGGATGATAATCTTGTCCTGCTTCTCTCGAAGACTTATCGGGAGAAGCTTTTAAAAAATATTCTGAATTGATAACGAACTTCGTAGCGCATGACAAGATGAATGGGTGAGATGACTCATCAGGGGATTAACTGCTCTCATTTCCCTGCTGTCTTCACCGGGCATGATCCCGCGTTCATTTGATCCAACGATCTTCCCGGCTCCGCGTCGTATCAAACCATAAAAGGAAATCTGACACCCGTTCGACAACGGTTTACAGTTGCTCGTCTATTTTCGAACGGCAATGGCACTCCATTGTCCCCAGTTTTTTCCATTGTCCACCAATCTGACCTGCAACTTCTCGAATCTTCCAACATCCAGCCTTTTCCATCGATGAATCTTTGTGTCGGTCAGTTCAAGGACTCGTTTGCCGTCTCCATAGATCTCTAATGTCTGACCGTTTGCATCCGGTCCCGTGATGTAGTAGATCGCATCTCCATCGATAGCACTAAGCGTAAAATCAGCAGTGTCCGCATCCGTTGTCAGGCGGCTTCCAAAAACGGAAAGATTTTCAATGCTGGTATTATCAAAATCTTTCCCACCAGTATAGTTCGTAATATCAATCATTTTGTAGACATCGTGCGGAACCAGATGTGTATTTTTATACAAGGACATCCTGTGCCAGTCCATGATGACCAGGTTTGCCATTCCAAATCCAACCAAAGTGAGCATCACAGGCAGTTTTCCCGAATGCAGATTGAAAATCCTATAGACAACTGCGGTGATAATTATGATGGGAAGAAAGTAGGTACTCTCGTGGATAGACCAGACGGGTTTGAATGGCAGGGCAAACCAGACGATGGCATTCACTAATGTTATCAGCATTAGTGTCTTATATACCTTGTCTTTGAGAAATAGCAGACATATGGCCGCGATAAATAACGGCGCACCGACGGAAAGAGGTAATCTATAAAATGATTGTTCAGTGAACAGACCAAAGCTCGGTGCGTTCGGTAGCAGCGTGAGGCCTTCCAGGATTTGATTATGAAATGACTGATAGGTTCTGACTGGAATGTCAAAAAAATGCATCTCTTTGATTTTTTTGATGAAGAGAGGACCAACCCCTTCAGGAACGATATCGATTTGCCCAAGGATATGCCATTTGAGCAGTCGGTCGCCTGGAGGTTGCACGACCTTCTGGTAGAAAATCCAAGGTGAATATCCAGCAAAAAATACAGCGGCTATCAGGAATCCACGATAGAGCTCTTCTTTTTTTCTGATCCCGGCGATGTAGATCAAAGCAACGGCGAGAATTGCGAAGCCGGATCCACCATGCGACAGGAACGAAAGCAGCATGGAGATGGAAATCAGAATAGTAACCCTGATGGATTTTTCAGGTTGAAAAAATAATAGATATACTGCGATGATCATGAAGATGGCTGCGAATATTTTGGGCCAGAGAAAGGCCACATTATGGATAAAGAGAGGTGATGAAATCACGATAAATGAAAGAAAAAGTTTCTCCGGTACTGTCAGTTTTCGCCTGCTTAAGCCGGCGACAAATTCAGACACAACAGGAATGAGGATTGCCTGCACGGCTATTCCGATCAACAGATAGACCTGGTCCACAGGCAGCTGCGTCACATTCAGGAAAAGTATGGTACCTGTGAACAATGGTGGTCGATCACTTCCCAGCCAGTCACCAAATTCCAAAAGCTCGCCATGAAGCAGGGATTTGGCAAACATGAGCGAAATCACGTTGTCCATGGGAAGATCGTGGAGAAAATTGTTTGTCGGAATATCGTTTGTCAAATGCTCATAAGGATAAAACTGGTATATCAGAATGAGAAATATGGCGACGCTGAAAATGACGCAATTTTCAACAATGTTCCTGTTGAAAATCGGGATCTTCGACCTGCGGACAAGGTACAATGTCACACCTATACTGACTAAGAAAAAATAGTGTAGGATGTGAGCAAGTCCATTCACGTAGAGTGTTGCCATCGTCAAAAGATAAACTAAGGAAAATAATGTGATAATTCCTAAGAAGATCGACGGGATAGACGATGGAGTGTTCGAGAATCTGTTTTTGACTATCGTTCCGATGGCATGGATATAGAGTAGGAAGCAGCCACTCAATAGTGAAACTGCAACAAAAAGTAACGCGTTATTTAGCATGTCTGAGACTCGGGGTTATGGGGGGAATCTGAATTTGGCTCTGATCAGGCGGGTTGCCATTTGCCTCTCTATAGAAAACGTTCTCGCTATTCCTCTGAAAGTGATCTCCGGATTGTTCACGCACATTCGAAAAAATGACGGTGACCTGTTTCATTACTTCACTCATCAGGGAGATTATTTATGGACCCGTATGGGGTTAGATTGGCACGTCAGACGATGAGGTAAATACATCATCAAAAACGACCTTCTCCAGCGTGGCACGATCAGGGCCTGCTCAATTACGACTCCCTTAATGATGTGTGCTGGCAGTTTAAGACTTGATAGCGATGATGGGTATACCAATAGGACACAAGTATAAAAAAACGATTCTTTTCATTCAGGATGGCAGGGCACTGAGGAACAGACAGACGCCCTCTCATTTGACTGGAAGGCGGGGAAACGACAGCGAATTCCAAGATCCGTGATATCAGATCGAACAGAGACTGCAGTTGTTTGTCTATTGGCCTCCTTAATGTAAGGACCTGATTCCAGATCCGGGCAGGCTCTCTGCAACAGGCTCTTGTCCGCATTACAGATACTCTTAGCGTCTCTCGGTCTCTGAGACTCGGACCAAATTAACCTGGAGACGCTGCAGTAAAACAGGACACAGTCTGATTCAGGCTGTGCGTGGTTCTAAACAGGGTTGAGACTGAAAACGACTTAAGCCTTTTATAGAAACAGTTTAAACAGATTCATCACCTAGCGCAGCGCGTGGAAAACTGGTTCACAAATGATGATGGAATTGGTCTTTTATCATTTTATCAATATCAGTAATATTCTGACGCAAATGAAATGAATGAGATCTATTGCACAGGTTTCAGAGATTCGAATCAGTTTTTCCTGCCAGCTTAAAACCGTAATGAGAGACGAAGTATGTCTCTGAAATTCAAACGGATCAGGGCTGCTTAATTACGCAATTATTATCAAATTATGATCGAACACAAAACTATCGTTGTGACTGGTGGTGCCGGCTTTGTTGGATCCAGCATCATTCATGCCCTGCATGAACAGACGGATTCACGTATTATCGCATTTGATAATTTGCGTCGGCGTGGCAGTGAACTGAACCTGGAACGTTTCAAAGATTTAGGAGTGGAATTTGTCCACGGGGATGTGAGACTGCCCAGTGACTGGGAATCTTTACCTGCCTTTGATCTGCTGATTGACTGTTCTGCGGAACCTTCAGTGCATCAGGGGACGACCGGCAGCGGTTGGCCACTCATCGAAAATAATCTGGTTTCGACTGCCCATTGCCTGGAAGCAGCCAGAAAGAATAACGCGGCGCTCATGTTACTGAGCACCAGTCGAATCTATCCGATTGAGACACTGGAACGTCTGGCCTGGGAAGAAGGGGAAACCCGTTACGAATGGTTAGACGATCAGGCGGTTCCAGGCGTCAGTTCTCAGGGAGTGACAGAAGATTTTCCTCTGCCGGGTGCCAGGTCCTTATACGGGGCTACTAAACTGGCCAGCGAGTATTTACTCCAGGAATATCATTACCTGCACAACATGCCGGTCATGGTCAATCGCTGTGGCGTACTTGCCGGGCCGTGGCAAATGGGCAAGGTCGATCAGGGAGTCGTTTCGTTATGGGTGGCACGACATTATTTTGAAAAGCCCCTTTGTTACAAAGGCTTCGGTGGTACAGGGAAGCAGGTTCGGGATGTCCTGCACATTGACGATTTCACCGATCTGCTGTTAAAGCAACTCCAGCACAAAGAGTTGTGGAATGCAAAACCTTACAACGTTGGCGGTGGTCGCGAAGCTTCGACTTCACTACTCGAATTGACAAAACTCTGCCAGGAAATTACGGGGCGGTCAGTTCCCCTCTCAAAAGAGGAAGAAACATCGTCTGTCGATCTCCGAATTTATTTAACTGATAACTCTCGCGTCAATCAGGATTTTGGCTGGAAGCCTCAACGCAAAATGAAGGATACGGTTGAATCAATCTATAACTGGATAGATCAAAGTCCTCCAGGCCTGCAGAAAATATTAGGTTAGTCAGGGGCACTCAGATTAAATCTTCTGCTGTATCTCATATCACCAGTAATCTTTACGCATAAGTGAACAGTCCGTTTTTACAAGAGGTTTCATTATGTTGCTGTCGGTTGTAATTCCCGCTTATAACGAAGAAAAAAACATTGGCGCGACAATTCACGCATTAGCCAGTGAGTTGGACAGGAATGAGATTCCATTCGAAATTGTTGTCGCCAATGATAACAGTAAGGACCGAACTGAAGCGGTACTGCAGGAACTGTCTGCAGATGACGCGCGGGTGCGTTATATCAACTGTTCGCCGCCAAATGGCTTCGGACGTGCGATTCGAACCGGATTGAGTGCAGCCCGCGGGGATTACATCGTTGTCTACATGGCGGACCTGTCCGATCATCCCGATGATGTCGTGGCCTACTACAGAAAGCTGGAAGAGGGGTACGACTGCGTCTTCGGGTCCCGATTTATTGAAGGCAGTAAAGTTGAGGATTATCCTCGCGTTAAATATGTCGTCAATCGAATTGTGAACTATTCTCTGAAGTGGCTCTTCTGGTGTAAATTCAATGACCTGACCAATGCTTTCAAAGGCTATCGTCGCGAAGTGATTGAAGCCTGCGGACCGTACTGTGCAAGTCACTTTAATATTACCGTCGAAATGTCTCTGTCTGCACTCATACGAAATTATACGATTACACAGATTCCCATTAAATGGTCGGGCCGAACCTGGGGCGAATCGAATTTACGACTCAGCGCCATGGGCAGACGCTATATGAGTACGTTTATCAAAGTATTTGCCGAACGCATTTTGATTCACGACGATGTCATTGCTGAAAAACTGTCTTCAAAAAGGAAATCTTCCAAGAGTGAAGAAGTCCTCAATTATCGACTGGTGACTCTGGAAGGAGAAATTCAGGAAGTCGGTTCTCGCCTTGCTAAAATTGAACAGGATGAAAATATCAAAAAAGCTGCTTAACAGGATTCAACCGGTTATCTTCAAATCAGTCAGAAGGAAGAACTCTGGTCGCTGGGAGCTGTTTTAACAGTTTAAAATTAACGGAAACTCGATTTCTTTTTTTCCTGCACAGTGCGGGGAACAGATCAGTCTTGTAAGAATAAAAGAAAGTAGAACATTGACCAAAAAAATGTTAGTAACTGGTTCCAGTGGCCTGATTGGATCAGAGGCCGTTACTTATTTCGACCAGCGAGGATGGGAAGTTGTTGGCGTTGATAACAACATGCGTGCTGAATTTTTTGGGCAGGCGGGTGATACCAGCTGGTCATTAAAACGTCTGCTGGACAGCACGAAAAACTTCCGTCACTTAAATCTGGACATTCGAAATGTTGACAGCATCATGGAGCTGTATCAGACAGAAAAGTTCGATGCCACCGTACATTGTGCAGCCCAGCCTTCTCACGATAAAGCGCGGGATTTTCCTTTAACGGACTTTTCCGTCAATGCGGTCGGGACAATCAACCTGCTGGAGGCAAACCGCCTTCACAGTCTGGAGAGCCCCTTCGTCACCATGAGCACAAACAAAGTTTATGGCGACGCGCCCAATGAAATCAAACTGAAAGAATTAGAAACACGCTGGGAGTATGATGATCCTGCATACGCAAATGGAATTGATGAATCAATGCGAATCGATGCATCGAAGCATTCCATTTTCGGGGCGTCCAAAGTGGCAGCAGACGTGATGGTTCAGGAATACGGTCGTTACTTTGATATGCCAACCTGCTGTCTGCGGGGGGGCTGTCTGACCGGCCCGAATCACTCCGGAGTAGAACTGCACGGCTTCCTCAGCTTTCTCGTAAACTGCAATCTGCAGGAACGTGAATATACCGTGTTTGGATACAAGGGTAAGCAGGTGCGGGATAATATCCATTCACTCGATGTGATCCGCTTTATTGAACAGTTTATCGATAAGCCGAGATCGGCAGCCGTATACAATATTGGTGGTGGAAAGCAGAACAGCCTGTCCATCCTGGACGCATTTGATCGGGTCAGCCAGTTGACCGGAAAAGAAATGCGTTGGAAGTATTCGGACGAAAACCGTTCCGGAGATCATATCTGCTATTATTCCAATCTGGATCACATGAAAAGTGATTACCCGGAATGGGGAATCACAAAATCACTGGATGATATCTTTTCAGAAGTGGTTCAATCCTGGGAACAGCGTGTCTGAAGGTAACCCTTCTCTAGATCACGCCAGACAAACAAATAGAGGATTCTTTAGCCTGCGGTAACGCGTATCAATAATACTGCTGGCTCGGAAAACTCGTTCAGAAATCAGAATATCGGCTACTCCCGGGTAGCCGATATTTTTTTTAGGGAAAGCAGCCGCAGTAGAGATCAAAGAGGAATCGTTCAAAGTCTGATTACCTGTCTCCGTCTGTTTGATTAGAGCACGCACCAGGGGACGAAATCTTGACAGGTACCTCCTGGACAAAAGCAGAATCTGAAAGAAACGGAACTTCTCTACTCCCGCTTCATTCTGTCGATCGGCGTCTGCAGAGTCAGAGGCCACGGTTCGTGCTCTCGAATACATTCGTGTGAGAAGTCCGCTAGCGTGCGATAAACTTCATTAAATCGGCAATTGCTGCTTGACTTTTTTTCAGATAGTGTCGATAATACACTAACAAGGAGAAGAGTGATGTCGAAAATATCGCAAATTTATCAAACCCCTCTGGCCCTGCTGACGGATCTGTATCAGCTGACGATGGCTCAGGGCTACTGGAAATCAGGTCGTTCTGAACAGGAAGCAGTGTTTCATCTGTTCTTTCGGAAGAATCCCTTTCAGGGAGGATTCACGATTGCGGCCGGGTTGGAGTATGTCGTCGACTACATCAAACAGTTTCGATTCACCGACTGTGATGTCGATTTCCTGGCCGACCTGCAGGGCAATGATGGCGCGCCACTCTTTTCGAAAGAGTTTTTAGCGCACCTGAGTCGGCTGGAACTTCGCTGCGATCTCGATGCTGTGCCCGAAGGGACAGTCGTTTTTCCGCAAGAACCACTGGTGCGGGTGAAAGGACCTGTTCTGCAGTGTCAGTTACTGGAAACGGCGCTCCTGAATCTGGTCAATTACCAGTCGCTGATTGCCACCAAGTCCGCCCGCATCTGTGCCGCTGCCGGATCTGACCCGGTACTGGAGTTCGGCCTGAGACGTGCGCAGGGCATCGATGGCGGACTGGCCGCCAGTCGCGCCGCCTATCTGGGGGGATGTGCCGCCACGTCGAACGTGCTGGCCGGTAAACTGTTTTCGATTCCCGTTAAAGGGACACATGCCCACAGCTGGGTCATGTCGTTCGATGATGAGCTGGCTGCATTTGAAGAGTACGCGGATGCGATGCCCAATAATTGTGTCTTCCTGGTAGACACCTATGACACCCTGGATGGTGTTCGCAATGCGATTCAAGTCGGGCTCCAGCTACGAAAATCCGGTCACGAGATGGTAGGGATTCGACTGGACTCGGGTGACCTGGCTTATCTGAGCATCGAAGCCAGGCAGTTACTGGATGAAGCCGGCTTAACCAATGTTGCCATCGTAGCCAGTAATGATCTGGACGAAGGCATCATTACCAGTCTCAAAGCACAGGGAGCAACCATCGCTGTCTGGGGCGTGGGAACAAAACTGGTGACAGCCTACGATCAGCCGGCGCTGGGAGGCGTTTACAAACTCGGTGCGATTCAGAAGGAATCCGGCGTCTGGGAACGCAAGCTCAAACTGTCTGAGCAGGCCATTAAAACATCCACGCCGGGTATTCTACAGGTACGCCGCTTCTTTAATTCCGAAGGAGCGATTGCAGATATGATCTATGATGAATTAAATCCGCAGCCTGTCAGTGATATTGTGGTGGATCCCCTGGATCCGACACGACGTCGTCTGCTGAGTCGTGATTTGAGAGCAGAAGATCTGCTGATTCCCGTCGTCCGGTCAGGGAAAGTAGTTAGAGACTGCGAATCGCTGCCAGAGATGCGAGAGCGCGTCCAGCAGCAACTGTCGCAGTTCCATACCAGTATCCGCCGACATACGGCCCCACATCAATATCCCGTGGGGCTTGAACAGGAACTGCATGAATTTAAAACCGCGGAAATTCTCAGGGCCCGGTATCCTCATCCCATGTAGTGAATTCCGAACAAAAATGGAAGAAAGGTAGAAAGTGAGATAATCAGCCATGCAACTCGTACAGGTCGCCGCCGTTGCACTTAACCAGACGCCACTGGACTGGGCAGGCAATGTCAAAAATATAAAAACAGCCATTTCGACCGCGCGCGATCAGGGGGCCAGTCTGATCAGTCTACCGGAATTGTGTATTACCGGTTATGGGTGTGAAGATGCGTTCTTTTCGCCGGATGTGCAGCAGAGAGCCCTGCACGCATTGCAGGAACTGCTTCCCCTGACGGAAGGAATCGTTGTTTCCGTCGGGCTTCCCTTATTCTATGGAGGCGCACTCTATAACTGTGCCTGCCTGATATCCAATCAACGGATTCTGGGCTTTGTTGCGAAAAATCATCTGGCGGGGGACGGAATTCACTACGAACCTCGCTGGTTCAAGGCCTGGAATTCACCGCATGTGAGCCAGGTGGAAATCGATGGTCAATCTTACCCACTCGGAAATCTGGTTTTTGACTGTGGCGGCATCCGGATCGGCTTTGAAATCTGTGAGGATGCCTGGGCTGCCCGGCGTCCCGGACGCGATCTGTCGCAGGCGGCCGTCGATCTGATCCTCAATCCCAGTGCCAGCCACTTCGCCTTTGGCAAGCAGGACATTCGCCGTCGACTTGTACTGGAAAGCTCACGTGCCTATGGAGTCAGCTATATCTATTCCAATTTACTGGGGAACGAAGCGGGGCGAATCATCTATGATGGAGCAACATTGATCGCCAGTAATGGTACGCTGTTGGCAGAAGGGCCCCGGCTCTCATTCAAAGCGGTTGTCCTCACAACTGCAGTCATCGACATTGATCTGACACGCATGAATCGTGCCCGACTGATGAGTTTTCAACCAGATCAACTGGGGGATACGGAAAATCGGGTCGTCATGCCATTTCAATTCCCGAAGATTGAACCTCAACCCAAACTAAAGACAACTGCTGCCTGGGAAGCTTCCCAGAACGTGAAATCAGAAGAGTTTGCCCGCGCCGTCGCGCTGGGTCTGTTTGATTACCTGCGCAAAAGTCGTTCACAGGGCTTTGTGGTTTCGCTGAGTGGCGGAGCCGATTCTTCTGCCGTCGCAACTCTGGTCTGGCTCCTGGTGAAACTGGGGGTGGCTGAACTGGGACTTCACAGCTTCCTGTCGAAACTCTCTCACATTCCGGATCTCGCGCAAGCGGTAGACCTGCCAGCCCGGTTGCTGACATGTGTCTATCAGGCAACACGCAACAGTTCCGATACGACGGAACAGGCGGCAGCGAAACTGGCAGAAGCGATTGGCGCTGACTATCTCAAACTGGACGTGGATGCGATCGTGCTGAACTATGTCGAACTTGTTTCTGATTCGCTCGGGCGGGAGTTGAACTGGAACACGGACGATATCGCGTTGCAGAACATTCAGGCCCGTGTGCGGGCACCGGGCGTCTGGATGATCGCCAATCTGCGGAACGCACTTCTGCTGGCCACCAGTAACCGTTCTGAAGCGGCGGTCGGTTATACGACAATGGACGGTGATACCTGTGGCGGTCTTTCGCCCATTTCCGGAATCGATAAAGCATTCTTAAGACAGTGGCTGCTCTGGATGGAAAAATCCGGCCCGGTGGAAACAGGGAATCTCCCGATCCTCAAGCTGGTCAACCAGCAGGTGCCGACAGCAGAACTGCGTCCTGAAGCTTCCCATCAGACCGATGAAACCGATCTGATGCCTTATGAACTGCTGGACTGGATTGAACGGGCTGCCATCCGGGATAAACAGGGGCCCGTCGATTTGTATCGGCTGGCACGGGCTCAGTTTCCGGACTATCAACCTGCGCAGCTGTCTGCCTGGGTGATCCGCTTCTTCCAACTCTGGTCGCGCAATCAATGGAAGCGCGAACGTTATGCACCCTCATTTCATCTGGACGATGAAAATCTGGACCCTAAAACCTGGTGTCGTTTTCCGATTCTCTCAGGCAGCTATCAACGGGAACTGGAAGAGCTGCGCGTTTTCATTGACGAAGAAAGTTTAAACTGAAGGACAGGCAATGAAATTTAGTTATGAATATCCCAGGGCCGCTCTCACCGTCGACTGTGTCGTGTTCGGCCTGGACGAAGACGATCTGCAGGTGCTGTTGATTCAACGGGATCTGCCCCCCTTTGAAGGGGACTGGGCCTTGCCGGGAGGCTTTGTCCGTCTGGAAGAATCGCTGGAAGAAGCTGCCCGCCGGGAACTGCAGGAAGAGACCGGCATTGAAAACGTCTTTCTGGAACAGCTCTATACAATTGGAACAGTAGACCGGGATCCGCGTGAACGGGTTGTGACGGTTGCCTATTATGCGTTGGTCAATCTCTCCGATCACCGCGTCCAGGCAGCGACAGACGCCCGCAACGCCGCCTGGTTCGCCGTGGATGATGTGCCCACGCTCGCCTTTGATCATCCGATGATTTTAAAAATGGCGCACGAACGGCTGCGAGGCAAGGTCCGCTACCAACCGATCGGTTTTGAACTACTGCCACCCAAGTTTACGCTGCGTCAGATCCAGCATCTGTATGAAGTCATCCTGGACCGACCACTCGACAAACGCAACTTCCGCAAAAAGATTCTCAGCATGGGGATTCTGATCGAACTGGATGAAGTAGAGACAGACGTAGCTCATCGAGCAGCCCGACTCTACAAATTCGATCATCGCAAATACAAACGCCTGACAAAACAGGGCTTTCACTTCGAGATTTAGGAAATAGAGACAATGCGCGCATTAATTCTGGTGGACCTGCAATATGATTTTATGCCCGGCGGCTCGCTGGCGGTTCCCGAGGGAGATCAGGTCGTACCGATCGCTAATGAATTGATGTCGGATTTCGATCTGGTCGTGGCGACGCAGGACTGGCATCCCGCCGATCATTTGAGTTTTGCCAGTCAGCATCCCGATCGAGAGATCGGAGAGCAGATTGACCTGGCGGGCCTGGAACAGATTCTCTGGCCCGATCATTGTGTGCAGGGAACCCGGGGCGCGGAATTGCATTCCGATCTGAACCAGGGCCAGATCGACCGGATCTTTCCCAAGGGAACCGACCGGCTGATCGACAGTTACAGTGGCTTCTATGATAACGGCCATCAGAAGTCGACCGGGCTGGGTGAATATCTGCAAGAGCAGGGGGTGCAGTCCGTTACGGTACTGGGACTGGCTGCTGATTATTGTGTGAAATGGACGGTTCTGGATGCTGTGAAACTGGGCTTCCAGACCAGCCTGAGCCTGCGGGGATGTAGAGGCGTTGATCTCAGCCCCGGGGACGTGCATCGCGCTTACCAGGAAATGCAGAACGCAGGCGTAAAAATTATTGAATAAATCAAATGAAAATATCGGATCTGAAATCCGAAGAACAAAAAAGAAAAAATGAACGAACAAGAATTAAAAAAGAAAAGCAAATTCCTGAGTCTGATTCTCAGGCACCAGCCGGAGACGGTGGGGATCACACTGGACGAGTCAGGCTGGGTCGATGTCGATATATTACTGGCAGCGATGTCACAACAGGGGAAAGGGATGTCGCGCGCGACACTCAACACCGTCGTGCAGTCGAATGACAAACAGCGGTTTTCCTTCAACGCCGACGGCTCCCGCATTCGTGCCAACCAGGGGCATTCGATTTCCGTCGACCTGGGATATACCACAGCGGTTCCCCCCGAAATCCTGTTTCATGGCACCCCCGAGAAATTTATCGAGCCCATTTCCCGGGAAGGGCTCAAAAAAATGAATCGGCATCATGTGCATCTGCACGTGGACGAGCAGACCAGCATCGCCGTCGGTCGCCGGCGCGGCAGACCGGTGTTACTGCAGGTCCGGGCACGGGAAATGCATCAGGCAGGCTGCGAATTCTTCGTCACGCCGAATCAGGTCTGGCTGACAGACAGCGTACCCGCCGAGTACATCGAGTTTCCTTAAGGGACGTCGACCCTGAGTTGTAAATATTGACTGGGCAGCAGAATATGCAGAGTTTCAGCCTGGGTGAAATGTTTCTGAATGCCGCAAAATTAAGAATATCCCTTAATCCCTCTGAGCACGGCACACGTTTCTTCTTATACAGAGCATCCAATTCTGTAGGGAAAAAAATCGTGAAAGACTCATACGCTGAACTGCAGGAATTCAGAGCCAACTTCGAAGTGGTTTCACACGACCATGAATTGAAGTCGAAGGGGGCAATTTGTCTGCTCTTCGGTTCATGGCTTTTCGAATTGGCGTTATTCTGGATCTGGATCAAGTACAGTGGGACCGCCAGCAATGAATGCATGAGTCCTGTTCAGATCGCAATCTTTATGGGGCTTTATCTGTTACCGGTGATTCTTTTTGTCTGGTATCTCATCAGGCTATGCAGTAACCCCCGGTTGAAGTGCCCGCTCTGTTCCGGTCCTTTGTATAACCAGCGGAAGGAGCATCTGTTAACGACGGGAATGTGTCCGCACTGCAGGCAGATCATTATGGTAGGAACTCTCCCCTCCGCAGAGGCAGCAAATGCGTACTATGCGGAGCAGAAAAAAATCAGGCAACGTGAGGAGATCATCGGTTCGAAAAACCTTGCTCGTACCACGTTCTGGTCCGCGATTATTATTTTACCTCTCTCGATTCCCATGTATTACTGGATGAAAAGTCTGGAAGAAGTGCTGGGGCAGGAAGCCTCCTTTGGAGGCGTGAAGGCAATCTTCTTCATGTCGGCGGTTTTGATCCTTCTGTCCGTCTTTTGCAAAAGATCAGGCAAACGCCGGGAACAACGGTTGAATGAGCAATTAAAGCCGGAAGAGACTGTCCATGAATAACGAGGAGAATTTAGTTTCAGATTTCAGGTTGCGATTTGAAGCAGCAGAGAAAAAAGCGGGCATGCGGATGGTCTTTTCTACTTTATTTGCCTTTGCACTTTTCGATCTGAATTTATTTCTTCTCTATTTGTTGCTGGTACGATATGAAACGATGTTGGCTCCGATCCGTGCCTTCGTCTCCAGTCAAACGGACTTTGTTGCGGGAATAGGTTGTCTTCTTTTAAGCTGTTCTGTCTTTCTACTAGCCAGTCTGATCCCAATTCTGTTTTTAAGAGATCAAATCAAACGTGCGCGACAAATTCCGCCATTCAAGTGCCCGCACTGTCAAAATTCAGTAGCCAAGGAGAAGCAGAGAAATGTCGTGCAATGGACGGGGTACTGTCCTCTCTGCAAAGTCAAACTGATGGAAGGGAAATTTGCTTCGACGGCAGAAGTCAAAGAACACAGCGAGAAAATCTGGAAGACAGAGAAGCGTGTAGTTCGGTTCTCCTGGATTGCCACTCTGGCAGGAATCCCGATTGGTATCGCCATTTATCTCTGGTCCCTTTCCACAGCAGAGGCTGCGGGAGGCACGGTCCGCGGGCATTGGGCGATTCCCTTTTTGACGCTGGTGATTCCGGTCATGTTGTGGGGGATATCGAAATTCAGTGGAAATGAATATAATGCTACCATTCAGTTATTTCACGAGATTGAGAATCAGACATGACCAGCCTTTCATTGTATTATCATCGCCAACGGGGACCGCTCTGTCTGGTTCTGTACGGACTGTCGGTTGCGTTTTTTGTGATTGCCTGGTTTGTACGGACGGTGCCCCCTCAATCTTTCTTGAGTCTGATCTTCGTACTGACAGGGCTGGTGATGTTGATCCTGGCGACAGGCTTTCATCATTTGACCGTGTCTGACGAAATAGATCGGCTGAGGATCTGCTTTGGTCCGCTCCCCCTGTTGCAACGCAGTGTCTTGTACGAAGAAGTACTCCGCGCCGAAGTGGACCGGACCACATTGCTGGAAGGCTGGGGAATTCATCTGAGCCCGCGCGGAGGCTGGGTCTGGAATCTCTGGGGCCGCGACTGTGTCACACTGCAGATGAAACGCGGCACCTTGCGCATCGGCACCGATGATGCTGAGAACCTGGCCGCGTTCGTGAACAGTCGCATTGATGAATTTGGTCTGAATGCGGAGGAGCATTGACCACCAGAATCATTAATCAAAGATCCATCTTTTGCCAACACTCATACAAACCCCCGCCATTACCAGTCCACCAACGGGACGTGAGCGTCTCCCATCGGCAGCATCACCAGCAATGAGCGCGTAGAAAGCTCCCACCAGAATCAAGATTCCTAATGCCATCGCCAGCACACCAAAAGTTTTTTTGACAATGCCGCCCACTGAGATGTTGAGCGATTTTCTGGTCGAGGTCTTTTTCTTTTTAGGTTTCGAGGGGACTGCTTTTTTCTTGCGAGGCTGGGCAATCGGCTCTCCATAGTCGGCAGAAAGATCTTCAAATTCCTCTTCCACAGCGGGAACGCGAATTTTGCTGCCACACGACTTACACTTCAGGGTCTGTCCGGCCCGTTCGTCTTTGACTTTGTAGCTTTGAAAACATTCCTCACACTGGACCGCAATGGACATCAAATCAACCTCAAAGAGAAACACGGGGGTGAGCTGCTTTAGATATACTTATGTGAGGACCTTTTTACCCGAAAGGTTCACGGCTTTCCAGTAGTTTATCAAAAAAAATCCCTCTGCTCGAATGTGAGTCAGAGGGATCAGGGAGTTTAAAATTGCGGCTGAAGAACTTATTTCTTCAGCGTGAAATCATTTGTAGTGGCCTCTGAATTAACAACGGCGGTCAGTTTGCTCGCTGTGGGGCTGGAATATTGTGCGGGCAGTAGTTGTTTTGCCCCTTTTTCTTCAGCTTCTGCATCGGAAAGTCCTTCCGGTACTGCTGATCCGTCCGGCAGAACCAGCTTATGAATATAGATACGGTAATTACCGGGAAGGGCTCCCTGTGAGTCTTCCGGTGATTGACCCGTCAGTTGAGTCTGCAGTGTGTACGTGCCTGCTTCATCGGTCAGACCGAAGGCAATTTCTCCCCCCGACTGGCCTTCCGCGGGGATGTAATTGATCATCACTCCGGATAATGGTTCCCCTTCCAGGGTGACTTTGCCGGTCACAGGAACCAGCTTGGATACAAATTCCGGTTCTGCTGAAGTAGATCCGCAACCGGAAAGATTCAACACAATCGAAACCAGGAAGCAGAACTGGGAAATACGAATGAAATGTCGCATAGGAATTCTTTCAGGATAAACGTTCAATACGTGAAGACAGATTACTTAATCAGGTAAACTGAGTTTCAGATTACCATTCTCCAATGACATTTCCGTCAGCGATGCGATCCAGATTCAATCGAATGGAATAGTCTGTGTTATCGCCCATGAATCTTACAGCACCGTCACCCAGCAGAACATGAAGTCCGCCGACATGCAGACTGCCTGTGGTATTCCAGTCGCCCAGCCAGGGAGCAAAATCTTTTGATCCACCGGGATAACTGGAACTGTTACGCGTGGTTCGATTCGGTGTGACGCCGCTCAGACTCAGACCAATTTGTGTATAACCTCTTCCGCCCCAGTTGGCGTTGGCACCATTACCGCAACAGGCCTGACGCGTTTCCGCCATCATGGCGGTATTCGACATGCCATCGGTGACATCGCGGGGACGGCATTTGCTGCCATCTTCAAACATGGTGCGCTGGCTCGCCGCCCGGGAGGTCCAGCCATGACAGTTGTTGTAGGTTAGTCGATAGACAATGAAATCGTAGTTAGTACGATGCTCATTCGAACCGCCGGGAAGCATGTAACTGCTGCTGACCGGGATTCCCTGGGGACCGGGATCGGAGGGGCAGTTAAAGATCGCCATTCTCCGGTTCACCAGATCTGCGTTCGAAGTTGCGCCGCCACTGGGGAGCGGGGCACTTCCCGGACCGTAGTCATCAAAGGCCAGACTGAAATTGAGCTGATTATACAGGGCACTTTGATCTAAATAGGGGAGCAGCAGAACCAGCCCGTTACCATTTAACGTATTACTGGCGGCAACCCCGGTTGAGCAGAGGCCTTTGGCAACGGAACTGGGAGGCAGTACGCTGTGTGTTTCCAGGTAATTATGTAACGCCAGACCCAGCTGTTTCATCTTATTGCGGCAATCAGATCGACGGGCCGCTTCCCGCGCCTGTTGAACGGCAGGCAGTAACAAGGCAATCAGAATGGCGATAATGGCAATTACAACCAGCAGCTCAATCAGCGTAAATCCCTTGCGGGTTTTAGTTTCGAGCATCATAAAGTTCTCTCCTCGGGTGGGAATTCAGGAAGGATCAGTTATTGAGACGCAAATATATAAGTGATATTTATTATATACTGTTAAATAAGCATAGTTAATGAACAGGAAGGAACTTTCTGATGCGAAAGTGGGAAAATATTGGCAGGAATGATGGTAGATTTATCAGGTGAGAATTCATGAAATGAGCGGAATCAAAAAAAAGCCCCGGTTCTGATTTCTCAGATCCGGGGCTTTGATTCAGTGGATAAATCCGGGTTAAAGCAGGTTTACCACGCGGTCTGTCAAACCCTTCTCACCCAGGATGATATTGAGTTTGTTTTCCGCAGCGACTTTTTCCAGGACTTCCAGTTCACGCAGACGCATCAGAACCGGGTTGTCCTGCAGCAGTTTAGCGGTATTTACCTGACTGCGGATCGCCGCTGTTTCTTCGCGACGCGCAATCAGATTGGCTTCCGCTGCTTTCTTCGCTTCGGTGACCTTGTTCATCAGGTCTTTCATTTCGCCCGGCAGGATGACATCTCGAATCCCCACCGATGCGATTTCCAGACCCAGTTCACCGGCACGACGTCGAAGATTTTCTTCGATGTCCTGTGCCAGCACATCCTTCTCTGTCAGGAAGACATCCAGTTCCCGGGCACCCAATACGGCACGCAGCACCAGCTGTGTTTCGCGGTACAGTGCCTGCCGCACATCGTCTGTCTGTGAAGCGGCTTTCCGGGCATCGACCACTTTATAAGTTACAACGGCATTAATCCGCAGTGTGACTTTGTCCGCAGTCATGATGTCCTGGCCACTGATGTCAACCATGGTTTCCCGCAGGTCGTATTCCGCGATCAGCGCCGGGGACTGACCCAGCCAGAACGCATACAGACCTGGTTCCAGTGTTTCCACAAAACTGCCATCGATAAACAGCACGCCAACATGGTCACGTTCTACCGTGCACACATCCAGCAGACGCTGTGCTGCGACAGAGCGCGCGATGACTTTCAGGTCGATGTGCTCAAAGCGTACTTTTCGCGCATCAACAATCTCCACGCGTACTTCTTTCAGTTCTGTCCAGAAAACGTACTGGCCAGGTGACAGGATGTGGTTGAACCGGTTGTCGATCCAGACCAGTCCCCGTTCGTGGTCCTCCAGGTCCAGTACCAGCGCATGTTCCTGTAGTGCCTGCGATTTGAAGATCAGGTCCAGTTTTTCGTGGGTCAGCAGTGGAGTGCGCAGCGACACGATGTCGACCTGAACTTCATCGAAGGGATTGAAAAACCAGTGCGTTCCCGCTTTGAGGAGTCCCTGAAATTCACCATTCTTGAAGAACAGTCCCATTTCGTAACTGTGAATTTCATAGCGTTTGATACCGAACATGACAACCTCCTCAGGGAACATCCCTGGACTGAAAACTCTGCTTTGACAATCGAACAGAGACAAAAAATATAAAACGCGACGTCAGTGTCGCAAACAGTTTTGAAGAGACACCTTTCGAAAACAGAGTGTTCGCCGATCACACAGGCACTTCGCGGAGTACGCTTCAGCAGGCTTCTTCCACCGCATCCACATTGTTTCACTCGACTTGATTCAGACTGGGGACCTGGAGGCATCCCAGTTGAATCGCACCTCGCTTCACTATGTTTCTACGTTGACAGGACGCCAGCGGTATCCACGTACTGCAAGGCGGTGCCTTGTGCCGCCTGAAATCACTTTCTCCACGCACGTAGCAGGCAATCCACGCGGAGTCCATCACTTCAGGCCGATCCAACGGACATCTGTCTTCGTCCGGTTTCTTGGGTTAACGCTTGCAGCGTTCAAGAGAGAGCCGATCTCCGGCTAACTCTTCCTTGGAACAGGAATCGAACCTGTAACAGCCAGATTAACAGTCTGGTGCTCTACCAGTTGAGCTATCCTGGCATTGTTATCATCCGGTTAGAACCCCGACACGGCACGTACAGCATCAAACCGGACACGGTGATCTGCACGCCGCTGGACGGACGACGAACAATGGTTCCTGCATAGACAACTGCGTGAACAGGAGGGTTCAGTATTCTCTGAGAGAAAAAGCAGGATAGCAGCAAGAAGATTTAATCTTGAGCAGTTGACGATGCTGGAGTCTGTTTTCGTTCATACTCTTTGATCGTCGCTTTAATCTCTGCAAGGAGTTTGCGACCATCTTCACCCGTCATTTCGATAAACTGTTCGCGAACAGGCTGACTCGCTTCGCGAAACGCAATGCGGGCTTCGGGGGTAAGTTCGTCGACGATATTCAGCTTGGGTCTGTTTTTACGAATCAGATTCAATCGCTCCCGGTTGAACTGCTTCTGTACGTCCAGGATGTAACCGTTCAGATCAGAAACGACCCCCAGTACCAGTTTCTGCCTTTCCGGGGAGAGTGAGTTGAAAAACTCCCGATTGGTAACAGCGGTTGTGATGAAGGGGGCATGTCGGGCGAAGATCATCCAGTCGGTGACTTCATAAAAATTCATTTCCTGAATCGCGAAAACCGGGTTTTCCTGCCCGTCAATCATGTTGAGCTGCAGCGCCGAGTACACTTCGGAGTAAGGCAGAGGAGTCGGGCTGGCACCATAGGCTTCATACGCGGCCAGTAACAGAGGTGTCGTCATGACCCGCATTTTTACTCCCTGAAAATCATCGGGCTTCTGGATGTCTTTCTTGGTGGTCCAGACCTGCCAGCCTTCGGAGAAAATCGAAAGCAGTTTCAGATCTTTGCGGGCGTAAAGTTCATCGAACGTTTCCTGCAGTTTGGGATCTTCGTTGAGGACCTTGTTATTGATTTCGTCGTCATCGGAAAACAGAAAGTGGAGCAGAAAGACCTGCACCTCCGGTATCAGTTTTCCCAGGTGCCCCGGCGAAGCCATGGCAAACTGGATGACTTCCATATCGACGAGTTCGGTGATCTGGTCCGAAGTCCCCAGGGTGCCATAGGGATAAATCGTGACTTCGATTTTTCCTTCGGACCGCGTTTCGATCAGTTCCTTGAACTTGATGGCGTATTGATGCTGTACGCTGCCGATGGTTTCTTCTATCGCAAATCGCCACTGCACTACCGGTTCTTCTGTGGAAGCGGCTCCCTCTGATTCACAGGCAGAAGGCAGTGTGAGGCAGATCAGCAGTCCCAGTATTTGAATCATCTTGACAGAGAATGTGCTGTTCATTGTCGATACCTGTCTGATCAGTTAAAAGCCAGATCACGGAGGAAAAGGGAAATACCGGGGAAGGCGATCAATAAGACACCTGCGAACAGCAGGATGGCAATAAAAGGAGGCGTGCCCCGAATGACTTCCAGATAAGGGCGGCGGAAAACTGCAATCGCCGTAAAAATATCACAACCGAAGGGCGGAGTAGCCGAGCCGATCGCGACCTGCAACGTCACGACAATGCCCACCAGCACCGGGTCTATGCCCGCAGCCGCTGCGACAGGATGGAAGATGGGGGTCAGGATCAGAATCACCACAATCGGGTCGACAAACATGCAGCCAATGAAATAGGCGACGGCAATCGTCAGCATAATCGTCCAGTAACCGGAATCGGGAGTCAGCCCCAGCCAGTTATTTATGAGTGCATCGGGCAGTTGGGCAAACGAGATCACCCAGCTGAATCCCGCGCCGGCGCCGACCAGGATAAAGACCACGGCAGTCACCAGGCCGGTCGAAAGCGCAATATCGGGAATATCTTTCAGCGAGAGATCGCGAAAGCAGACGATTTCTAATATGCCGGCATAAAGGACAGAGACGGCTGCCGCTTCGGTGGGGCTGAAGATACCGGAATAGATGCCTCCGATGATGATCAGGGGGAATCCCAAAGGCAGTAAGGCCCGTTGAATTGCGGAGCGGCGCTTCGCATGATCCGCTTTTGGTTGACGGGGAATCTGCATCCGGATGGAGGCGACCCAGCAGTAGATGCAGAACATCAGCAGTACCAATAGACCGGGACCGATCCCGGCTATGAACATTTCACCGATCGATGTTCCCGAGACAACACCATACACAATCATGCCGATGCTGGGAGGAATCAATAAGGCGATGTCACTGGCATTGATAATCAAAGCGGTGGTGAAAGAGTCGGAATAGCCGGCTTTGAGCAACTGGGGCCGCAGTGGTCCGCCTATCGCGACGACAGTCGCCTGGGTGGAACCCGACATGGCCCCAAACAGGGTACAGCTGATGGCACTGGCAATGGGCAGTCCGCCACGCAGGTGACCTACAAATGCGGTCACCAGGTCCAGCAGCCGATTCGCCGAGTTCCCGCGCGTCATGATATCTGCGGCAAAAATAAACATGGGAACCGCGATCAACGCTGCCGGCTTAATGCCGCCAATCATCTGCTGGATCAACACCGCCGGAGTCACATCCGGGTGAAACACCAGCAGAACCGCCAGTGCTGCGGTGATGAGGGGGACTTTCATGGGAAAGCCCAGCATCAACAGCACCAGCATGATTCCCAGAATGAGTAATGCTTCCACGCGGTTATCTCCCCACTGCCTTGGTCATTTCAGAGTTCCCCTACCACTGTGGTTTCATATTCGTCCTTCTGGCTATACGAAATATACACATCAGGGGATGTCAGATTCTTCAGAACGGTTAAGCCGTACTGAATGGCTGACAGCAGCAGGCCCAGTGGCACAAACAGATAAACCAGGTACAGGGGAACCTGCAGGACGGGAGAGACGGTCTCTAGAAAGCGGACCGTGAAAATATATTCGAATGCATACCAGGCGAGTAGCAACATCAGCAGGGCAGTCAGCCCGCTGATGGCAATCATCAGGATTTTGCGCCAGCGCTGATTGAGCTGATCGTAGAAGGCCGTCATGCGAATGTGGCGGCCGCGACTGGCGGCGTAGCTTAAGCCCACAAATGTCACAATGATAATCAGGAACTGGGAGAGCTCCCCGGTAAAGGAGAGACTGAAACCAAGCACAGCGCGGCAGAACACATTGCCGATCGAAAGCGCGGCGATCGCAATGATTGACCAGGCGAGCAGAAACGCTTCGATTTTCTGAATCAACTGAAAGAGGCGGTTCATCAGCGTCTCTTTCTGAGATTCATGATACGATCCATGCAGTCACCTGCAGGTCGCCTGGGAATGCGGATTTGTTTGAACGACATCAAATGAACTCTCTGGGTTTCATTGTATTACTGAATTCACGTGAGGCGATAAATTCAGGCCGTGGTTTCTGATTGCAGAAAGGGTTAGCAAGCTGGTTCCAGATACTGTTATAAACAAAAAACAGGTTGGAGCGGGGATACGGTGTAATATTACCATTAGAACCATGCATGGTGTTGCAGTCAAACAACAGTAACGATCCGGCGGGCCCTGTCGTCTGTGAAATCCCATATTCCTTCACTAACTGTGTGAGCGATTCCGGATCGGGGATCCCATATTTCTGTTGTTTCAACGACGACTGGTAATGGTTTTCGGGTGCCTGACCGACACAGGTCACGTATTGGCGATGTGATCCTGGCAGCAACATTAACGGCGCATTAAACTCATGATTATCATCCAGCAGCAGAGAACAGCTGACCGTTCGCATTCGCGGCAGACCATCTTCAACGTGCCAGGTTTCAAAATCGGAATGCCAGAAAAATTCTTTGCCGGCAAATCCCGGTTTGAGGTTCACCCGCGACTGATGGATATAAACTTCGCTTCCCAGAACCTGCATCACCAATTCCAGAATTCTTTTATCGGCTGCGACTTGAGAAAATCGAGTGCTGATTTCCGGTCGATGTACTGCAAACAGCGAGCGTAACGCGGAGCCGTCCGGCTCAACGATCGCTTCAGGACGTTGTCTGATTTGCTCTGAGTCACGCAGCCTGTCTAGTTCCTGGTGGCACAGCGAAACCTGCTGGTTAGTATAGAATCCGGGTAACAGCAGAAAACCATCCCGGTCAAATTGTTCAAGTTGTTCCGCGTTCAACGGTCCATTTTGAGCATCTCCATACACGACCGGATCGTGACGTTCGAGAAACTCGGGTTGCTGTTTGACGCGGGAAGGATAGAGATCCTCTACGCGGGTAGTAGAATCAGGTGTTGTGTTGGCAGTCATCAGAGGCGCTTTCTGTGGATGTTGCCGCTACAGGTAGTATCTGAAGCCTTTCGCTTTACGAGAATGATAAAATGATAAAATCAAGGTCAGGCATCGGTACCAGCGGCAGCCGGATAAACCCCGTTTTCATCATGCACTTCCTGACCCGTCACCGGCGGATTAAAAACACAGATCATTCGCAACTGTGTTTTCGCCCGCAGCAGGTGGCGGTCGTGTTCATTTAATGCATACATCATTCCCGGTTTGATGGCGTAAGTCGGGCCACCGGGGATCAGTTCAATTTCCCCTTCTCCTTCAATGCAGTAAACCGCTTCCAGATGATTCTGGTACCAGATTTCGGTTTCCGTGCCGGGATGAATCAACGTATCGTGCAGTGAAAAACCCAACTTTTGACCCGCCAGTAATAGACGGCGACTGTTCCAGGTTTCCGCATGGACATCCCTGTCTGTTCCGAGAATGTCCTCCAGTTGTGTTACAATCATGATCTCACTCTTCTGAATCTATTTGAAATACCGGTATTATTGACTGTCGTCTGAATTGCATCAGAGAACGGGGGGGCTCAATTTGAGACCAGCCCCAGTTCTTTTATTACCTTTTCGTCATTGAGGACTGCTTTGAAGCAGTCTGCAACAATATCCAGGCCATCCAGCAACTGGTCATCTTCGATCGTCAGTGGTGCCAGGATTTTCAAAACATGGCTGTCCGTCCCGCTGGTTTCAATAATCAAGCCGCGTTTAAAAGCTTCAGCACTGATCATGTCCGGCAGTTGAGGGTATTCCTGGCAGGCGAGACCCCAGATCATCCCACGGCCACGTACTTCCATTTCCAGTTCGGTTGTCGTATCAGCAATTGCCTGGAGCCGGCTTTCAATCAGAGTTCCTTTGCGTTTGACTTCGCGTGTGAGTCGGTAATCGCTCCAGTATGTTTCGATGGCAGCTGCTGCTGAAACAAAAGCCAGGTTGTTTCCGCGGAATGTACCGTTGTGCTCACCTGGTTCCCATTGATCGAGTTCCGATCGCATCAATACCAGCGACATGGGTAAGCCATAACCGCTCAAAGATTTGGAGAGCGTGACGATATCGGGGACGATGCCCGCTTCTTCAAAACTGAAGAAACTACCGGTACGGCCGCAGCCGACCTGGATATCGTCAATAATCAGCAGCATGCCATGTTCCTGGCAAAGTGTTTCGAGCTGTTGCAGCCATTCTGCACTGGCAACATTGACGCCCCCTTCACCCTGCACCGTTTCCACAATCACGGCAGCCGGCAAATCTAAACCACTGCTGTTATCTTTCAGCAGCGCTTCGAAGTATTCCAGTGTGTCGATGTTGTCACCCAGGTAGCCGTAATAAGGCATGAAGGTCACATTGTTCAGAGGAGTACCGGCGGCATCGCGAAAATGACTGTTGCCTGTCGCAGCGACAGAACCGAGGCTGACGCCATGAAATCCATTGGTGAAGGAAACGACGTTGGTTCGTCCGGTTACTTTACGTGCCAGCTTGAGGGCCGCTTCGACGGCATTGGTCCCGGTGGGGCCGGTGAACTGGACTTTGTAATCGAATTCCAGTGGAGAAAGGATCTGTTTTTCAAATACTTCCAGGAAACGTTGTTTGGCATCAGTGTGCATATCCAGGCCATGCAACAAGCCGTCCCGTTCCAGAAATTCGAGCAGTTTTTCTTTGAAGACCGGGTTGTTATGACCGTAGTTTACAGTACCGGCTCCGGCGAGGAAGTCGATGTATTCGTTTCCTGCTTCATCAGTTAGAATCGCATTCTGGGCTTTTGTAAAGGTTGTCGGGAACGAGCGGCAGTATCCTCGGACATTGGATTCGAGTCGGTTGAATATATTCATGATACTTGTGATTTCTCTCCATAAGAAGGTGTGAGTGTGAATGGGCCTAGCTGGTACAGTTCTTCGGCTTCGTGTTCTTCAGCTTCACCAAACAAATCCGAAGGAAATCCGCAGCACGTTCGGCACTCAGTGTTGAGCCGCTTCGCCAGTGAGCGAAACAGCTTTTGGGACGATTTGTTAGAAGGTGTAATCGTCGTTTCCAGGTAGTTGATGTCAGACATATTGTCTCGGGAAAGCAGGGCGTCCAGCATACGGGAAGCAACTCCGCAGCCACGCATACTACTGTCGACGGCTGCCTGCCAGATGAAGATCGTGTTTTCTCGATGAGGGGGGCAATAAGCCGAGAGAAAACCAACGATACGGGAATCATGCTCTGCCAGAACACATGTATCGTGAAAGTCGCGGCAAAGCAGCAGGGAGACGTAATGAGAATTCACGTCCAGGGGAGGGCAGTTCTTCACCAGGTTTGTGATAGCGCGACCATCTTCCAGAGTGGGTTCGCGAAAATTCAGTTGTGTGGCCTTATCCATTTGGCTATGTGTTACGGGCTTAAGAGCAAACGGCTCTAGTGTGTGAAAAGATTAGACTACAAAGTAAAGTTGGCTTCAAAAGCTGCCTTGGACATCTGATGTTTTCAAAGCAGTGAATCCTTAAACATAACTGTTTAATGAGTGTTATGTTGATACATGTAAGGAGTTTTAGTAAATACAATCCACTTTCTGTACCATGCTTGTAGGTCTATAATGCTTAGTGTGCATTGCTTTGTACACAATGGAATATTGGGTGTCAACCCTCAGTTTTTTAAAAGCCCGTGAAAAGAGTGTGAGATGATGACGCACGCTGCTGGAGAGACACCAGCTGATATTCGGCCTGGACGGCGGAATCAGGTTAGATAGACAGGCTGAGGTGAGCAGGCTTATTGTCAGAATGCAGCAGGAAATAGAGTCTGTTCGTATGTATTGCAGTATTTTCGCTTTTTTCGCCCGGATCTTTGTCGATTGAGGTTCGGGTAACGAAGCAGGTCTATTCGTTCAGGTATCGGGCATCATGTTCTGCAGGAGTCGAAACTTCACCTGCAGACAGCACGGGAGAGGCATCGATGTCTTCGGCATCCATCATGGAGGCGATACGTTGCAGGGTGGAAAGCATCTGAGTCTGTTCCCATTCCTGCAGCAGCAGCAGTTCGCGGTGAAAACGGTCCTGTAATAAGGAGGGGGCGTTTTTAATCATCGCCTGCCCCTCTTCGGTCAATTCGACGACGACCGTCCGCTTATCCTGTCCTCGACGACCCCGGGAAACCAGGTTTCGGGATTCCAGTCGACTTAAGATCCCGGTGAGTGTTGCCTGGCTGAGATGAATCGATTTCGCCAGGGCACCTACGGTAATGGGTTGCATTCGTGCGATCGTCTGCAGCGAGGCCAGCTGAGGCGCTGTCAGTCCGATTTCCTGCATCAGGCCCCTGGAGTGTAAATCAATCGCGCGTGTGATTCGTCGCAACGCGACAATGACCTGATCCTCAAGACTGAGAGGTGACATAAGGTTCTCGATGTAAGTAGCAGGTGGATAAAAACAAAGCGCAGGCGACCCCTGGGAGATATTATGCATACATAATATTGTTTTTCAACCAGTTGTAAATTCAATCGTCAGATTTCAATTGACTCTGTTGCTGCAGGGCGCGTAAAGCGAGTGGATAGTCAGTCAGAATGGCATCAATGCCGGCAGCTGTTACCTGCTGCCAGTTTTGTGGAACATTTCCACTGACGGAGGAACCGGCGATGAACGACTTCTTACCGGCAGCATGTACCTGTTGCATTTCTGACCGGGTGGGAAGGTACCGCACATAAATCCAGTCTGCATCTGGTTCTGACAGCGCTGCGGAAAATTCAGCCATGTTGTTGGCGACCGCCGCCGTTTCCGCTGCCAGGGAGGCAGCCTTGATATTTTTTCTGACCAGGGGATTCTGAATCGTTCGCCCGATAAAAATAAGTCGTTTGAGAATTCCCTGTTTTTTCGCGAGTTCGACGACCTCCTGTTCGACGCCAGGGTCTTTGAAGTCGACGGCGATCAGGATCTCATGCTGTCGATATTGCGCAGCGAGTTGCAGCACTTCCTCGACTGTGGGAACCCGTTCTCCTTGAAAACGAGGATCGAACCAGCTGCCGGCATCCAGCTGTCTGATTTCCGCCAGTGTCAGATCGGCGACTTTCCCGGAACCATTGGTGGTTCGATTGAGGGTACTGTCATGAATACAGACCAGATGACCGTCCTTACTGCGTTGTACATCAAACTCAAACCCCAGTCGCAGCTCCAGGCAGGCTCGGAAATTCGCCAGCGTATTTTCCGGGGCCACTCTGAGTAAACCGCGATGGGCGACGATCAGAGGTTCTCCTGCAGTTGCGGAACGAACGTCGACAGGTAAGCAGGCAACTGCGATGATCAGGATTAAAAACGGGAAATATCGATTCATGCCAGAGTACTTTCAATGTGTACTGTCATTGGTGATTTCAATCACCTTGATTCACTCAGAGTACTGGCACAGACACGGTTGTTCAATCATTGCCGGGGTAAATCAGACCTTGTGGAATGAGTAATCGAAATTGTTCTGATAATCCGAGATCATTGATTGTCTCCCGGCCTGGACTGTCTAAAATGGGGCGAGAATGCGCTTAACTACAGTGTTGTCGGGAACTTTTATGTCATATCGTACAGGGAATAGTCGATAGAGAAAGAGGAGCAGCTTCGCATGAAAGTTGTCGTACGTTCAGTGTGTTTCACTGCAAACTGCTGAGCATATAGTTTAATTTGGAATTCTCCCTCCCCATTCCTTGGATAGCTGCCTGGTTCTATAGAGGAATCAAAGTCGTAACCTCCTTAATAATTTTGTACTTACGAACTCCTGATGTCTACAACACCACCTGACAATGCGGATAATTCAGCAGACGCTGATGCGAAGTCGGTACAATCCGATATCAAAGCAGCTGCCTGGCTGTTCGAGCATCTGGCCGTTGATGATGGTCATTCGGCTGATCGGTCACGTGTTCGGCGTGCACTGATCGAAGCGGCGTCTGCCCGAACATCGGAAACAGACGACGACTGGTGGAACTGGTTAGTCGAAGCGAGTCGCAGTTTAGAGCTTAAGTACAAAGTGATGGACTGTACCTTCCATGAACTGGTTGCAATCACCAGTGAGGGGGGGCGAATCATTACGCGTGTCGGGGACGATCATCGCTGGACTGCGATCCTCTCGACAAAACGCCGACGGTTCCAGATTCTGCAACCCCAGCGGGATCGCACCCGGATCTGGATCAGCGCTCGCAGGATGCGGTCGGCATTAGAGGTTTCAAGTCGTGAGGATGTGATAAGGTGCCTGGTCGTCGAGCCTGAACTCATTGCCGCACATTCTGCTTCGGGAGATGCCCACGCTCATCGCCCGCTTGATCGTGTGTTGCAATTGTTGAAACCAGAATTTTCTGATATCTGGATCATTATGGTTTTCGCGCTGGTCACAGGGTTACTGACACTGGCGACACCGCTGGCTGTTGAGACGCTGGTCAATACGGTGGCCTTCGGTCGGTTGCTGCAACCAGTCATCATTCTGGCATTAATGCTGCTGGCTTTTCTTTCCTTCTCCGCGGCTTTGCTGGGATTGCAGATCTATGTTGCAGAAATAATCCAACGGCGCCTGTTCGCGCGCGTGTCTGCAGATCTTTCATTTCGACTGCCTCGCGTAGTTCCTGCTGCTCTGGATGGTCAATCGGGGCGAGAACTGGTCAACCGCTTTTTTGATGTCCTGACAGTTCAAAAAGCGACGGCCTCTCTTCTGCTGGACGGGATTTCTCTGGTACTGAGTACCTTGATTGGTATGACCGTTCTGGCTTTCTATCATCCCTGGTTGCTGGGGTTCGATATTGTGCTGCTGGCGTTGATTGCGTTTGTGATCTTCGTACTGGGACGGGGGGCCGTTAACAGCAGTATTAAAGAGTCCAAGGCAAAGTATAAAGTCGCAGCCTGGCTGGAAGATCTGATCAGTTGCGGAACAGCCTTTCGTTATCGGGGGGCAGCCGAATTTGCACTGGATCAGGCAGACCATTTAACATTTGAATATCTCAGTGCGCGTAAAAAACATTTCCGAATTGTAATGCGACAGATTATTTTTGCGCTGGGAATGCAGGCAGTTGCCAGTACGGCTTTGCTGGGTTTAGGGGGCTGGCTTGTCATTTCAGGGCAATTAACGCTTGGGCAACTGGTGGCAGCTGAGTTGATTGTGACGGTCATCGTAGGCTCGTTCGCCAAGTTGGGCAAACACCTGCAGAGCTATTATGATCTGCTGGCTTCGGTTGACAAACTGGGGATCTTATTTGACCTGCCTATGGAGCGTCAGGATGGACTGCTCAAAATACCGCATCATCAACCCGCTGAGGTGATTGTCAGCAATGTCAGTTGTGCGACGCACCAACATGATTCTCATACTGAGCCAATCAGCCTGACAGTGGAAAGCGGTGCGCGATTAATGTTGATGGGCCCCAGTGGAACTGGCAAAAGTCAGCTTCTGGATCTGCTTTTCGGATCACGCATGCCTGCCGAGGGACACGTTTCCATCAATGGAATTGATCCTCGCGATCTGCGCCCCGACGCCCTCAGGAAACATGTGGCGCTGGTGAGGGATATTGAAATATTTTCCGGATCGCTGGAAGAGAACGTGCATCTGGAACGTACCCATGTTTCCACGAGTGATGTACGGGAAGCGCTGGAACTCGTGGGGCTGACGGACGAAATTCTGCGACTCCCCGATGCGCTGAATACCCATCTCGTGGAGACCGGATACCCGCTGACACCCAATCAGGCACGCAAATTGATGCTGGCCCGTGCCATTGTCGGCCGCCCCCGGTTATTACTGATAGACGGGCTGATTGATGCATTTCCTGATCGTGAAGCAGAGCAGTTGATGCAAATGCTGGTTGATTCTGATCGTCTCTGGACATTGATCATGGTCACCGGGCGACTCAGTCTGGCAGAAGCCGGAACTGCGATTCACGAATTCGGAGCACATGCTGTCAGTTCTGATGAAGGAGGAAACCATGCCAGCTAAACCGCAACTGGATCTACCTGCATCCCAGACGGAGCATCAGCGTTGGTCAATGCTGGTGCCGGTGGCTTACAGTGAATCGAGTATGCCGGCGTTAAGGCTGGCAAGATCATCAAAGACGGTGCGTAAGATCGCCCGAGTTCTCTTTGTGACTCTACTGTTAACGATTGTCTTAATGGTATTTGCTCCCTGGCAGCAATCTGTGACGGGGACCGGCAATGTGCTGGCGTACGCACCGGATCAGCGTCAACAGGTCATTCAGGCACCGATTAAAGGGCGGATTGCCAGCTGGGGAGATCAGATCTTTGAAAATGCCCGCGTCGATAAAGGACAGGTGATTGCCAAAATCAGTGATTTGGACGAATCGTATGCAGCGCGTCTGGATTTGCAGTTGATGAACAGCCAGCAGTCAGTGACAGCAGCCGGTCAGCAACTGGATGCGAGTCAACGCGCACTCGACGCGGCGAAGACGATCGTAGAATCATATCAGGCACAAGTTCAGGCTTATGAAACAGTCAAGCGGGAGACGATTGCCGCCCAGGATGCCTATATCGAAATGGCCGTAAAAAAAGTGAAAGCCGAAAACCAGAAACTGGTGGAATATGAAGCTGCATTACCGCAATTGCAGGCTGAGTATAATCGAATGAAAACACTGCAGGCTGAGAACAATATCTCGCTGCAGAAATTACAGGAAGTGAATCGGAAGCTGAAAGAAGCATCCAGTAAAGCCAAGGGGGCCGAATTTTATTACGGGGCTGCCCAGGATGAATTGTCCGGCAAGCAGAGTGAGCGAAAAGCAAAAATTGAAAAAGCGCAGGCCGATATCGATAAAACGAGGGCACTGCTGCGAAAAGCTAACGGGGATGTCTCCAAAGCTGAAAGCGATGTTGCCAAGGCGCAACAGGGATTGAATAAAGCTGAAAAAGAACTACTCGATATGCGGGTTAAAGTGGCACGCCAGGAGACCCAGGTGATCAAAGCCCCCTTTGATGGCTACATTGTTCAGATTACCCCGAATCTGGGCACCGGGATTCTGAAAGAAGGTGACCCCATTTGTACGATCGTGCCTTATACAACTGAGCGATCTGTTCAAGTCTGGCTCGATGGGAATGACGCACCACTGGTTGAACCCGGGCGACCTGTAAGGCTGCAGTTTGAAGGATGGCCGGCCGTTCAGTTTGCCGGTTGGCCTTCGGTGGCTGTCGGGACCTTTGGTGGAACGGTTGTTTCCGTTGATGCGACTGACAACGGAAACGGAAAGTTTCGTATTCTGGTTCGTCCGGATCCGTCAGATGAACCCTGGCCTCAGGAGCGGTTTCTCAGGCAGGGAGTACGTGCAAATGCCTGGGTTCTGCTGAATCGCGTGCCTCTCTGGTATGAAGTCTGGCGAAAACTCAATGGCTTCCCACCGGTCGTCTCAATTGATGAGCCAGGCCAGAAAAACAACAAGAGCAAGCCTCCCAAGCTGCCCAAGTAAAAATGGGAGAGCTGGGTGCAGTTTGCGGCCTTCGTCGTTTGTTACGGAAAAGTAGAGGATTTCTGTGATAACGCTTAGCGTGTTCTGACTCTCTATTAATACCCTGATTCCCTTATGCCGAATTCTAATACAGAGCGGTTTGTACCGATTGTAATAACTGTATTGATAATTCAGGTTGCTGGTGAAGCAGGCCAGTAGAGTGATTCCGTAATGTTAAGAGCTTTTATATCCTTGATCTCCGCAACCATGGCATTTGGATGTGCAGGCACAAAACAGAATGTGTCACAGCCGGAAATGACATCTGCTGTTGCGCGGATTACGGTTGATGCTACTTTTTCTGAAACCGTTGAACCGACTGAACTTCAATCGGCGTTATTTCATGACGAGAAAGCAGAGCCGACAGACGAGAATCAGAATCAACCATCCACACCTTCAGATCAGGTGTCGCTCGTATCTTCTGAAACGATCGATCAAGAAACATTTGCTATTCCGAACATTCCTCCGTTGCCAGGTGAAAACTTTGAGCCCAGTCGGCATGGACTGGATCTGGAAGAAGTGATTTACTCGGTTTATCAAAGCTATCCCTTGCTGGATGCCGCCATTGATTCACGTGAAGTTGCTTCTGGTGAGCGTTTGCAGACATTAGGAGAATTTGACCGTAAATTCAAAGCAGCGACGGAAAACGGGCCGATGGGGTATTACAAAACTTATCGCCAGAATATCGGACTGGTGCAGCCGTTGTATCAGGGAGGGGAACTCTTTGCAGGTTATAAAATTGGTCGTGGAAATTTTCAGCCCTGGTATAAGGAAAGGCAGACCAATGAAGCAGGGGAGTTTAAAGCTGGTTTTTCGGTACCACTCTCCCGCAATCGAGACATTGATGCCCGACGGGCAGCGTTATGGCGTTCGACATTTGGCGTAGATGCTGTTGAACCGGACATTCAGGCACAGCTGATCGGCTTCGTTCAGGAAGGCACGTATGCCTATTGGGACTGGGTCGCTGCGGGTGCCAAGCTGGTGATAGCGGATCGGATACTCAAGCTGGCTGAAGCGCGGACGGATCGGATTCGAAGTCAGGTTGAAAATGGATTTCTTGATCCACCGGAGTTAACCGATAATTTGCGACTGGTTGCTGAGCGTTCAGGGAAGCGTGCCTTTGCCGAACGCAAGCTGCAGCAGGCAGCCGTCAAACTCTCATTGTATTATCGCGATGCCAGTGGTGAACCACTGATACCGGGGCCTGATCAGATTCCCGAATTCCCGGAAATGAGGGAGATCGATGCATCACGGGTCGAGTACGATGCTGCATTGGCCCTCGAACGGCGACCGGAAATTTACGCACTTGAATTATTACGTCGCCAGTTGGATATCGATCACTCAGAGGCCATGAACGACTGCCTGCCCGATGTGGATTTAGTGATGGCAGCCGCCCAGGATATCGGTTATCAGACGGATCCCAAGAATGATAAAGGTCCCTTTCAACTCGATGCAATGCTTTATGTGGAAGTTCCCATTGAACGTCGCAAAGCACGCGGGAAAATCCAGTCGGTCAGCGGCAAGATCTCTCAGCTGAATGCCAAGCGAAAATTAACCGAAGAGAAAATTGTTGCTGAAGTCGAGTATGCCTATGCCGGCTTAATCGGTGCTTACAAACAGGCCAGACAGGCCGAGCAGGCCGTGGGTTATGCAGAAGACCTGGCACGCCGGGAACGACGCAACTTCGAAGAAGGATTATCCGATCTGTTAAAAGTGACTTTGCGCGAACAATATGCCGTTGAGTCTGCAGAAAAAGCAGTCGATGCAAAACTGCTGTATTTCAGAGAACAGGCAGATTACCGGGCAGCGCTGGCAGAAGATCAGCTTCCAATCTCTCAAGGCGAGTGAGCGTCTCTGACCTGAAAATGGCAGACAATACCAGGCCGTAGACCTTTTAGTCGTAGACTTTTTGAATGAAAGAATCAACAGAGAGCCACTACGATGAAGCAACATCGGATTCGCAGCCTGCTCTTCCTGTTGACACTCTGTTGCATAATCAGTTGCCCCCGTTTAGTGAGTGCAGACCGCGGGGCAGTTTTGTTTGAGCAGAGTCTGCTTGCATCAGAATGGGTCGAAACTCCCGAGGTGGAATATGCAGCCTCTCGTGATCGGATTCTCAATTTATCACCGGAGTGTGGCACCCTGTTTCAGTGGAAAGGCAGCTCTGGCTGTCACGGAGGGCCGCAGCTTGATCAACCTCTGCAGACCGACCGGCCGAACTTTACATCCACGTCTGTGACGGTAGGGAAAGGCGTGACTCAACTTGAATTCGGTTATACCTATCTGGACAGTAAGGAAGCGGGAGCGGATGTCAAATACCAGTCATTCGGTGAATTCCTGTTTCGCCGGGGGATTGTGGCTGACTGGATGGAATTTCGGTTGTCGTTTGCTCCTCTGGAACAGAGTACCGATGCGGGATTCTATCAGAATACGACTTTCGGGAGCCAGGATCTGGGACTGGCGCTGCAGTTCTCGCTGACTCCCCAGCAGGGCATTCTGCCTGAAATGGCTTTGATTACTTCGATGAGCGTACCGACAGGAAGTACTGCGTTTACTGCGAATCAGGTGGAAGCGGGCATTGATCTGGTCTATGCCTGGACCCTCAATGATTTTGTGAACGTCGCGGCCTCTACACAGGGTTATGGCGATATCGATGATTCTGGCGAATCCTTTCTTGAAATCGCACAATCCTGTTCGGTGGGTTATACCCTGACTGAGAAACTGGGAGCCTTTACCGAATGGTTTGTATTGATTCCCAGCGGTGCCCGAACGGCGCGCACCGAACACTATTTTGATGCCGGCCTCACGTACCTGATCAACAACAACCTGCAGCTCGACATGAGTGCGGGCGTAGGTTTGAATGACGCAGCAGATGCATACTTTGTCGGCGCGGGCTGCTCAATTCGTTTTCCCTGAAAAGACGACAGGGGATTCAGCGTTTGATTCCTTCAATGATACTCAGTTCCGATTGGGTCGGTAGAATGCGTGTCAGTTCGAAGCCCGCCTGATCGTAGAGTAGCTGAAATTCTTCAGCCGTGCGTTCCTTACCACCTGTCACCAGCAGCATCACCAGATCGACAAACTTACCTGAGAACGGATCGTTCCCCGGATCGATCACACTTTCCATCACCAGCAGTTTTCCCTTTTCCGGCATGGTTGCGTGACAGTTCTTGAGAATCTGGAGTGATTTTTCATCGTTCCAGTCGTGGATGATATGTCGCAGGAGATACGCGTCTGCTCCGGCTGGCACTGACTGAAAGAAGTCACCACCGACGAGTTCGCAGCGGTCGGTCAGACCTGCCTGGTCGAATTGTACCTGGGCATTCTCAACGACATGAGGCAGATCAAAGAGGATTCCTTTCAGGTCCGGACAGGCCTGGAGAATGCTGATCAGATTCGAACCATTGCCGCCCCCGACATCCGCCAGTACCCGGATATCAGAAAAATCATACGCTTTGATCGCGGCATCGGTGCCGCGGCCATGAATGCCGATCATGGCCTGATCAAAGATACGTGCCTTGTCGGGATGTTCTGAAAGAAATTCAAAAATCGACTTCCCCCAGATGTTGTCGTACGCCGGCTTTCCGGTTTGAAGACTATAAATGATTTCGCACCAGGGGCGAAACTGGTCTTCGCCGTTCATGATGGCTAACGCCTGCTTTGACTCGGGGTCGTCACTGCGTAATGGTTCTGCCAGCGGGGTTAAAGCGAATTCCTCCGCTTCATTTTCTGCGAAAATACCGATACTGGCCAGCGCACGTAACAGACGATAGAGGGCACTGGCATCAGTATTGGTGGCAGCCGCCAGTTGCTCAGGAGTCTGAGGGCCCGTGATCAGCAGATCCGCAATTCCCAGTTTCGCAGCGGCGTAAATACTCTGCGATTTCCAGTAGCCGGTAATCAATTCCTCTACTTGCTGATGCGTTGTTTTCTCTGGCATGTCGTTTCACTTTCGTGTGTGAATGCTTCGGTTCATCAGGGCAGGCGCTTGGTTCCTTCAATGATGCTCAGTTCGGACTCGGTGGGGATGATACGTGTGAGTTCAAAGCCCGCCTGTTCGAAAAGTGCTTCATATTCTTCAGCCGTGCGTTCCTTGCCGCCGGGAATCATCAGCATCACCAGGTCCAGGAACTTGCCGGGAAAAGGATCGTTCCCCGGGGGGATCACGCTTTCCACAACCAGCAGTCTGCTGTTCTCTGACATCACAGCATGACAATGACGCAGAATTGTAAGCGATTTCTCATCATCCCAGTCATGGATGATGTGTCGCAGAAAAATGGCATCAGCGCCTGCGGGGACGGATTCAAAGAAGCTGCCTCCGATTAACTGGCAGCGGTCTGTCAAACCCGCCTGCTCGATATATGGCTCTGCCCGTTCAACGACCTGCGGTAAGTCGAACAGAATCCCTTTCATCTCCGGGTAGTTGTGCAGAAGATTGACGATGTTGGAGCCGTTTCCCCCGCCGACATCCATCAGGGTGTTTATTCCGGAGAAATCATAGGCGTTCATGATATCGCCGGTTTCCCTGCCATGAATGCCCGTCATTGCCTGGTCAAAAATCTTACCTTTATCCGGATTGTCTGCCAGGTATTCAAAGATGGGTTTTTCAAATACTTTATCGAATGACGTTTTTCCGGTCTGAATGCTGTACAGGATCTCGCTCCAGGCCTGAAACTGTTCATCACCACTCATCAAAGCCAGTGCGCGTTTGGAACCGGGAATGTCACTTCGCAGAAATTCAGCCATGGGGGTCAATGCGAATTCACGTTGTTCGTTCTCAGCAAAAATACCGACACTCGCCAGGGCGCGTAACAGGCGATAGAGAGCACCACAATTTGTTTTTGTCGCGTCAGCGAGCAGTTCGGCTGTTTGAGGGCCGGCAACCAGTAGATCGGCAATTCCCAGTTTCGCGGCGGCATAAATACTTTGGGAGACCCAGTAACCGGTAATCATCTGGTCGAGTTGTTGTGGGAGCGCATTTTCTTTCATTGGTTTTATCTTTAAAAAGTGAGGTTATTTTTTTCCGACCGGTGGCGGCTGCGGGCGGGAGAAAGTCAATTTGGCGGACGTCGATTCATCCGCTTGAAATTCATAGCCGTCCAGATTGAAATCGCTCAGTTGATCGGGCTGGTCAATCTGATTTTGAATGATCCAGGCCGCCATCCGTCCCCGGGCCTGTTTTGCGAATAAGGCGATGGTTCGCGATTTGCCATCCTTGATTTCTTTAAAAACAGGTGTAATCACCGGGCCTGCCAGTAGTTTGGGTTTGACTGATTTGAAATATTCATTCGAAGCCAGGTTGACGAGTTCAGGGTGTTTGTGGGTTTCCAGCTCCCTGTTGAGGGAATCTGTGATTTTCTCACCCCAGAAGTCATACAGGGAATTCCCGCTGCGGGTGGAGAGGCTGGTTCCCATTTCGAGACGATAGGCCTGCATCAGGTCCAATGGGCGCAGTACGCCATAGAGTCCCGAAAGTATCCGCAGGTGATCCTGGGCAAAGGCGAGATCGCGGGCTTTGAACTGTTCCGCCTGTAAACCCTGGTAAACGTCACCATTAAACATCAGGGCCGCCTGTTTGGCATTCTCTGTGGAGAAGGGGCGTGCCCATTGATTGAAGCGTTCGTGATTCAACTCCGCCAGATCCTCACTGATCCCCATCAGTTCCCGCAACGACTTCTTCGACATCCGTCGCAGTTTTTTAACGAGTGTTTCCGCTTCATCCAGAAATTCAGGAGTCGAGAATTTCGATGTCTGCTTTTGCGGTTCCAGATTCAGTGATTTGGCAGGTGAGAGAACAGTCAGCATGGTCGCGATATATCCTTAAACGTTGTGAGGGGGATTCGTTTCGGTTATAGATCGCGCCTTTCAGATTGTCAACGAATACAAATCCCCTCCTCTATGGTTTGATCGCACGATAGTACTCGATCATCGCGTCCACTTTGTCCGTTTGTGGATGGAGTGAACCCCAGCGAAAGACCATCACGCCGGTCGCAGGCAGACGGGTGCCATGGTCCAGAACAGAATGCACCTGTTCGACGGGCACTGATTCGCCCCAGTCCGAAAGCTGGACGATCGGCCAGATTTTGAGCCGTTCTCCCGGTTCACCTTTGATGTCCAGATATTGTCCCAGCCAGGTGGTCTGACGTGAGATCCAGGCTGGATCTTGCGGATGATTGAAGCGGGCGTGATAAGGCATGGTGCTGAAAACATCCAGGTACTTCGCCTGCGCTTTGAGATCAATGGCGAGTTTGTTTTTGAGTGCGCCATTGAAATCAGTGTCGGACCAGGGACAGTGAAAGGTTCCCAATAGCGCCTGGGGGCGCGTTTCGTTGAGGATCGAACGGAATTCGCGGACCCAGTCGGTAAAGACATCGCAGCGCCACGCTACCCAGGCGGCTTTCCGTTTATTCAACAGGATCTGCGAGAGTACCGAAGCGGGGACATCAGGCAGTGATGTGTTGGTATCCTTCTGAAATTGATTCAGGCACCGTTCACAAAAACAGGTGTCAGGCATGTCAGGAACCGCGCGTTCCCAACTGGCGTGGCTGTGGTGATAATCGAGCCAGATACCGTCGATTTCATATTCCCGGAGTACTCTGCGGAACTCATCCATCCGATATTTGCGATAACCAGGATGTGTCGGGCAGATCCCCTGCCAGCCCTGCGGCGCTGGACAGACTTTTCCATCAACGCCAATCGGGGCAGCGTCCGGATGGTCTTTAAGATAGTTGGCAACGTGCATTGTATTGAATTCGGCAAAGACCTGTACGCCCTGTTTTTTCAACTGCGCCATGCGCTCATCAGTTAAACTTCCCGAACCCATGAAGATCGCATTCACACCCAGTTCGGGCAGTTGTTTATTCTGTTCCAGCAACTGTGTCGGCGCGCCGCCATAAATGCCACGGATTTTGATATGCGGTCGTGGTTCATCCTGGGCCTGAACAGATTTTAAAGGTGAAAAAACGCCGGAAATGACGACCATCAATATTAACAGGGAGTTCAGCAGTCGATTTGACATTTTGTTGTTTCCTCTGGAACTGGTTGCAGATCAGATTCCAATCTACCACGATGCCGGATCAGAGTAAATTGAGATCAGTTTTTGAGACAATCAGCCAGCCATCGTCGGGCCCGGGCTCGTTCGGGAATGTCTTTCAGAACCCATTTGTCGGAATGATTGGGGTAGGGGATCGCCATGAATGTGAACTGGCCGTGGGTATCGGAGTCCTTGAGATATACTTCTGTGGCTTGAGTTGACTTTTCCTGTGTGATGAATTGCCGCCGGCTACCAAGACGGGCCAGACGCTGGCGGGCGGAAGCGGTATCACTGTCGGGGTAATTCCATTTTCGTACGCCATCATAATGACTGTGAGGCAGCATGCCTTTCCAGAGAGCCGCGATTTCGTCGTCGCGCAGGCCGATATAATTGCAGGCGATCGCTCCACGGGAGAAGCCTGTCAGAAACACATTCTCGGAATCGCCGCCGAATTCCCTGCAGATGCGGGCGACGGTCTGTTTGCAGTAGTCCGCGGTGGCGTCTGGATCGCCCCACCATTTGAGAGCATGTTTGCCAGTCTGGGGGTCGACGAAGGGCAGGCTGACCCAGATCATCTCTTTCCCGGCGGACAGGCCGTACCCCAGTTTACAATCCTGAACTCTGCCTTGGCTGACATCATTCCAAGCATTCGAATAGCCGCCGTTCCCCGGGTACTCCACGATCACTGGATATTTCTTGCCTGGTTTCCAGTCAGCAGGCAGATAGAGGGCGTGTGCGATCTGCGTTTGTTCGAACCCCGGATTCTGCTGCCAGACCCGTTTACCGGCCTGTGGTTTTTCTTGTGTGACGCCGGGAACCTGCAGGTCGTCAGGCAGGCTGTGAATGTTGACCGGTTCTGATGCCAGAAGTCTGCCTGTGAGGTCACTCAACAACATTAGCATCATGAAATATTTCATGCGAAAATTACCGGTCTTCTGAGAGCTGGTCCAATCATAGCATTGTCACTGTTGAAATGCCGCTGCCTGTGGATCTCCACCCGCTTTGAGATAAGCCAGCAGGTCCAGAATTTCTTCCTGCGTGAGGACGTCAATCAGATTGGCGGGCATCGGCGATGTTTTGGAAAGGACGGATTCTTCAATCTCTTCCCGCGCAACAGGCACGGTGGTCTGTCGTATCGGATCCGTTTCTACTGTAATCGCAGTCTTGCTGACGCCGACGGGGCGCCCGGTCACAATTTTTCCGTTCGTGAGGACGTACATGGTATAGAGATATTTTTCGTCCATGACTTTGGAAGGGGTGATAATCGATTCCAGGATGGCGCGGCTGTCGAACCGTTTGCCGACCGTTGTCAGATCGGGGCCGACCTGGGCGCCGGTGGAACCGATGCGATGGCATTTCAGACAGTTCGCAGCCAGCAGAGCCTGCCGTGCGCTTTTGAAGGATCGCTTTGATGAAACAGCAGCCAGATGTGGTTCCAGTTCGCTCACAGTCCATTCCTTAACGACCGGACGGGCGGGAACCAGTTCTTCTTCAACCAGTGGTTTATCCAGTTGGGCAATCTCTTTGCTGAACTGCTGGCGCTGCTGATCGGAGAGTGTTTTCAGAAAATCTTCGCGAATGTCGCGCAGTCGCTCGGTAAGCTGCTTACCGCCGGTAAAAGTGCGGGCATGAGCCAGCCAGCTGAGAAACTGCTGTTGCTGATTCTTCGTCCAGGACTGCTTCGCATAAGTCAATGTACGCGCTGATCTGATCTGCTCTTCCTGTGTTGAGGTATCTGTAAGTAAAGTCAACGTCTGTGGAACAACCTGATCGTCGTTCAAATGAACCAGCAGTTCACTCAGCAGGTGATTCACGTTGCTGCTGACATGAGGATAAAGCGGGCTCAGTCGCTTTTTCAGTTCGCTCATCTGGGCATCTGTGGGAGAACCGAGTCGAATCAGGCAGAGCTGATAAGCCCGCAGCAGTGCCAGCAGCTGTTGCTGTTTTAGCGAACTCATGTCGATACGATTCAAAGCCGCCAGAACGGTGTCCCGGTCTTCGACGGTTCCCTGGTGACTTAAAGCGATCAGACCGGCGATGGCAGCAGTAGGATGGGTTTCGGTAATCGCCTGCGTCCGCCAGCGGGATACAGCCTGGTTTTCAAGGGCGCGTCGCGCGGTAAAACGGAGCCAGCGATCCTCACTACTGAGATGCTTCCAGAGCGTGTCGATTTCGGGGACCGGTCTGGAGAGGTATTGTTCCAGGTCTCTTCTGGTCTGCCGGGCAGTGGCTGTCTGCCTGAGAACCTGTTCGCTGATCTGGGGGGGCTTTGATTTTGTTTTCTGACCTGGCAACGACGTCACACGGTACAGACCAGACTGGGAACCGCGACCGCCTGTGATGAAGTACAGCGCACCATCGGGACCAAACTGCATATCACAGACATTGAGTGGGCCTCCCTCCAGAAAGACTTCGTACTGGCAGGTATAAGTGGCTCCGGTGGGAATCAGGTCGACCAGCAGGATGCGGCCGTTCTGCCAGTCGGCGATATACATCGCCTGTTGGAAGCGCGGGGGGAAGCTGCTGTCGGTTCCGAAGACCATACCTGTCGGAGAACCCAGGCCGGTATTCAATGTGGAGGGGAGGCTGTCGGCGTAGTATTCAGGCCATTTACCGGTGCCCCAGCGCCAGCCATATTCTCCGCCGGGAATAATATGGTTGATGCGGGTCGGGCGGTACCAGGGCTGGCCGATATCCCATTCCATATCAGCGTCGTAAGTAAACATCTCCCCTGCCGGATTAAATGCGATATCGACCTGGTTGCGAAAACCGCCCGCGACAATTTCCCCTTTCTTCCCGTCCTGATCGGTTTTCAGAATGTAGCCAACACGGTTATCCTGACCGGCGTCGTGCGGATTGGGCAGCAGGTGATCATTCTGAGGATTGCGATATGGTGACTGGGGAGAGACTCCTTCCGGAAACGAGACATCATTGCCGACAACCAGATAAATGTTCTGATCCGGGCCCAGCACAATCTGATTATGTCCGTGTCCGAAACGGCTGCGGTAATCCAGTTTTTTCAGGAGCTGCCTCTGATCAAACCGATCGTCGCCAGTCGTGTCTTTCAGGCGATGCAGACCCTGGCCGTTGGTCTCGCTCACATACAGGCTGTCGTGAGCATACAGCACGCCGCGCGGATGCTTGAATGTTTTATCGATCTTCTCGAAGCTGGTTTTCGCTGGATCATCATTGAACGTGATTCGCCCGAGGCCTACGTCGTCGAGCCCCAGAATGATTCTGCCCCGATCATCAAAGGTCATGCTGATCCAGGAACTTTCGTCTTTCTGAGCAGATCGAAGTAACTCAACCTGAAAACCGGGCTGAACACGAATCGAGCTGACCGGTGTTGCCTGCGGCTCTACTGCGTTCAAAAGAGTTGGCATGAACAACAGCAGCAGGATACAGTAAACTGGCAGACGCATGATACTTCTTTCGTCTTGTCTTACTTGAGGTTGGTGTCTTTCAGGAACTTATTTCTGTTTCCACTTCAAGATGGCAAAGACCGGTCGATGATCCGAGGCCAGCGACTCATCGATGACTTTGGTCTCAATCACTTCAAAATCAGCAGCAGGTCGATAAAAAATATAATCGATGCGCGACCGGGGTTTGGTGGCAGGAGCTGAGGGGGTGGCTTTGTCATCGATGGCATTGGTCCACTGTTTCTGGAGAATCTGAATCGGTTCTGCCTCGGGAGTGGCATTCATGTCACCGGCGAGGATTGTGGGGATATCTGAGTCTAAGGTGAAATGCCCGTTGATTGCTTTGGCTTCTTCGATCCGGTCTGCCGGGAGATTATGTTGAAAGTGCGTGCTGATAAATCGAAGTGGTTTTCCATTCTGACCACGAACAGTCACGATGATGGCACCACGGGGGTAGGTTACCAGTTGGGGGGTACTTTCCGTGTAAGGCAGAGGCTGGATCATCACATCCAGGATCGGGAGCCGCGTCAGGACGGCGTTCCCGAACAGGCCTCCTTCGTAGTGTTGTGTCGGTCCAAACCGGACGGCCAGACCTGTGAGCTCTGCCAGGCGCTGCGCTTCATGCACGCGGTTTGAGCGTTTCACGCCCACATCTACTTCCTGCAGGGCAACCAGATCCGGCTTCGTCTCTTGAATGACTCGCGCCAGCCGGGAAATGTCATATTTTCCATCCGTTCCCTGTCCATAATGGATGTTGTAGCAGAGCACCCGTAAAGTCTGCGTCTTTTCATCTGCAGAAACTTCTACTGTGATCAGGCTGAGAAACAGGAGCAGGGCAAGCCTGTAGAACACGGGAGCCAGGCGAATCGGTTTGAAGATACGGGTATGCTGCATGCGGGCAGGCTCCTGTCTGAATCATGTCGGGATATCTGGCTCTTCAGTATTTTGAGCGGTAAGTCTTCTTCTTACTATGAGAAATCCGATGACTTGCGTCAATCTCCGGCTGTCATTCAGCACTCGGCAGTAAGCTGCTCCAGAGACAAACGACACCGAGGATCAGCCCCACGATTCCCAATGGCCAGCCCCAGGCCCAGATCAAGAGCATTTTAAATTACCCCTCTTTGCCCTCGAACTTCGGCATCCAGCATGGCACCGGGATACATCAGGGATACGATCCCCAATCCAGGTAATCCAATTTCAAAGAGAACCGATTGCCAGTTTTGCAGTGTATGTCGCGGGTGCATTCCGAGATTCCTTCAATATCAGAACATGTTGATTGTCAGGGACTGAATCGGGTAGCTGGAGAGAATTGCATCGGATTGTATGCATATGGTACCTACTGTCAATAAATTCATTCTCCAGTAACGTTACACGAAAAAAAGGAGAAAGCACCAGAAATTAAAAAATAGTCGAATGCAGGATTGTACGAATTCCTTTTACTCTCAGTGCTCTTCCCAGGGGCTTCTTCCCGATTTCAGCGATTCCGGAATTCGTGACAAAATATATCAGAGACTTTTACGCTGGCAGTGAATGATAAAAAATGATTGCCTTTTGAAGTTTCAGAACCGATCGGCGTCAGCAGGTAATATTGTCTGTATGCGAAGGGTTATTCTGCTTGCTTGCCACAGAAAAATAATGTCGGTGCAGATCGCTTTGTTTCGATATCGATTCTGGATGAATCTGATTTGGAAGTCGAGCGGCAGCGGTCGCGAAGAAGATTTCATTTTTCGAACATGTAATCTTAATAATCCACCGGTAAGATTCTCAAAAATTCGGAGCGCGAAGTTCTCTTCCCCCGAGCCTGGGTCAGTCAAGACCTGCACCGGCATCAAAGTGCCTTGAAACGCTGAAACAATTTGTTTTTCATTCTTCCATTTTAGGGGATGCTTGATGCTTCTTCGTTTTTCGCGCCTTGCCGGTGCGCGTGCTGTTAATTCAGCACCACGTCGTGGATTTACTTTGATTGAACTACTGGTGGTGATTGCCATCATCGCAATTTTGATTGCGTTACTGTTACCCGCTGTGCAGCAGGCACGTGAAGCCGCCCGTCGCAGCAGCTGTAAAAACAATCTCAAACAGTTGGGGATTGCATTACAAAACTATCACGACACACATGGTGTCTTTCCTCCCGGTGGCGTCATTGGTACCTGTGCCGGTACACCTCCCACCAATCTTTCCGGCAGCCAGGAATGCAGTGGACAGAGTCTCGGCGGGAACTGGATGGTCTTTATTCTGCCTCAAATGGAGCAAAGTGCTTTATGGGAAAAAGCGGCTCCCATTCTGAATACGAATAATCCGTTGGACAGCATGAATAACGTCTTTGGACATTTTTCACCTGCTGCCTACCGTTGCCCCAGTCATCCCTGGGACCGTCGCAGTAATGTGGCATTCCGGGCTCTGGAGCATATGTCGCGTGCCAACTATGGTGCCAATTATGGTGCAAGTGATCTGACCGCTTCTTATGCCAATACTACCGGTGGCGTTTTTACAGCCAACTCTTCAGTAAGTATTCGTGATATCAAAGATGGTACGACCAACACACTGCTGGTCAGTGAACTGATCTACGCGAATGATGTGACCGCCGATGCCCGTGGTGCATGGGTTTATTCTGGTATGGGCGGATCAGCCTTCAGTACCGGACGTGGTCCGAACAGTACGCTTGCTGACATTCTGGCCAGCTGCAGTACTTCTACAGAATATCCCTGTACTGAAGGAAACGATGGAACCCAGATTGCCGCTGCCCGCAGTATGCATGATGGCGGTGTGCAGGTCTGTTTTGTTGATGGTTCCGGCCGATTCATTTCGGAAAACATCAGCCAGACAATCTGGAGTGCACTGGGAACGCGTGCCGGTCGAGAAGTGATCGATAATTTCTAGACATAATAAAAGATCTGCCTTCCGCAGTTGGATGTTGAATGACGTCTCTTTCAAGAGACTGAACGGTTCCGGAAGGCAGAGTCAGCTCTCAGGAATGATCCTGAAAAACTCGCAAGCCTGAGTCGGGGAATGATCAGAAAATCGTTCCTCGGCTTTTTCTGTAAGATTCAATTATCGGAGAGACCAGTGATGAAAAAATTAATGTTATGCCTGTTTTGTTTGACCTGTCTGACGCTGACAACCTCCGGTTGCTCAGGAGAACCAGAAGAAGGTGTGACAGGTGATACGACTCCCACTCCTGAATACACCGATCCCTAAGACAGGGACTGGCTTTTTATTCTTAATTCCGGAATGGCTCACGCTATGCCTGAAATAAACCCAATGTTCTCATACTTACTGACAGACTTCCCGTAAAAGGGGTGTCGGTGAAGCTGATCACAGGAATCATAATTTATTTTCTCTGGATGAACTGGTTGACGTTTTGTACTGGATTGAATCCACAATGTCTAATCCATCAGACGTGACCCTGGTTCACATTTAAAGACTGATTTTGAGAACATTGAGAAACCTATGTTATCTGTCATTTTTTTTACAACATTCGAAGGAGAACATGATGCTACGCTTGCTCTCGTTAGTTAAGCCAGTGAATCCGACTTCTAAAAAACGTCAAGGATTTACCTTAATTGAGCTTCTGGTGGTAATCGCCATCATCGCCATTTTGATCGCGTTACTGTTACCCGCTGTGCAGCAGGCGCGAGAAGCGGCTCGTCGCAGCAGCTGCAAAAATAATCTCAAGCAGTTGGGACTCGCTCTGCAGAATTACCATGATACGCATAACGTCTTTCCTCCCGGTGGAGTGATCGGAGACTGTGCAGGGAGTCCCCCAACCAATTTGACGGGACTTCAGGAATGCGGCGGTGGACAAAGCCTGGGGGGAAACTGGCTGGTCTTTATTCTACCTCAAATGGAGCAAAGTGCATTATGGGAGAAAGCTGCTCCTGTACTTAATGGACGAGATCCACTGGATTATATGAATAACATCTTCGGACATTTCTCTCCCGTTGCCTATCGTTGCCCCAGCCATCCCTGGGATCGTCGCAGCAATGTTGCATTCCGATCAATTGAGCATATGTCGCGTGGAAACTACGGGGCGAACTATGGTTCTGGTGACCTGACGGCTTCTTATGCCAATACTACCGGGGGCGTGTTTACGATAAATTCCTCAGTGAATATCCGTGACATTAAGGACGGCACGACCAATACATTTCTGGTGGGTGAATTAAACTATCTGAATGATGTGACTTCGGATGCCCGTGGTGCCTGGGTCTATTCCGGCATGGGAGGCTCTGCCTTCAGTGCAGGCCGCACTCCAAACAGCAAGACAGCTGATATTCTGAGCAAATGCGTCAGCACAACTGAGATGCCCTGTACCGAGGCCAACGATGGAACTCAGATAGCCGCTATGCGAAGTTATCACGATGGCGGAGTTCAAGTCTGCCTGGTCGATGGCTCCTGCCGCTTCATCTCAGAAAATATCAGTCAGACCATTTTAAACGCATTGGGAACCCGCTCTGGTCGAGAGGTGATCGACAACTTCTAAGTGCGAAAGCAGATCACTAGACGGAATGATCTCACAGGATTGATCCTGAAACACTCGCAAGCTTGAGTCGGAAAAGGTCCTGAAAAATTATTCCTCGACTTGATCTATAAGATTCAATTAACGGAGAGACAAGTGATGAAAAAAATATTGTTGTGTATGTTTTGTTTGACCTGCCTCGCACTGACAACTTCAGGTTGCTCAGGCGAACCAGAAGAAGGTGTGGTTGGCGACACGACTCCGACTCCCGAATACACCGATCCCTGATCCAGTGATTGAACGGGCAGGATGAATTCCAGTTTGTAATGAACTACTACTGAAAAGAAGAGTCCGATTTCACTGGCAGTTCTGAAACATCAGGCTGTCGGTGATTCTGTTCTCGCAATTCAAATATAGCTCATAGAGGTCAGCTCCCTGGTAAGGCGGCTATGCACCGCGTCGAAGCTTTCTGAACGGTCTTCTGTGTAATACAGCTCTAACTGGTTGTGAGAGCACTAATTGTCCTATGTCATTTTCTATTTATGAAGGAGAGCATGATGCAACGCTTACTGTCGTTAGTGAAGCCTGTGAATCAGACTTCCACAACACGCCGTGGCTTCACTTTAATCGAGCTGCTGGTTGTGATCGCCATAATTGCCATTTTAATCGCGCTACTTTTACCTGCCGTGCAACAGGCACGTGAAGCTGCTCGTCGCAGCAGCTGCAAAAATAATCTCAAGCAGCTGGGCCTTGCTCTGCAGAATTATCACGATACCCACAACGTCTTTCCTCCCGGCGGGGTTATTGGTGACTGTGCAGGTAGTCCACCCACCATTCTGACCGGCGCTCAGGAGTGTGGCAGCTTCAATGGTCAAAGTATGGGAGGAAACTGGCTGGTCTTTATTCTACCTCAAATGGAGCAAAGTGCATTATGGGAGAAGGCAACTCCGGTTCTCAACGGGGGTGATCCTCTGGATTACATGAACAATATTTTCGGGCATTTTTCTCCCGTTGCCTATCGTTGCCCGAGTCATCCCTGGGATCGTCGCAGCAATGTTGCCTTTCGTTCCCTGGAGCACATGTCGCGCGCTAACTATGGCGCCAATTATGGATCAGGTGATCTGACGGCTTCTTACGCCAATACTACCGGTGGAGTATTTACCATGAATTCCTCGGTGAATATCCGCGATATTAAAGACGGGACGACCAATACGTTTCTGGTGGGTGAATTAAACTACCTGAATGATGTGACTTCAGATGCCCGTGGCGCCTGGGTCTATTCCGGCATGGGAGGCTCTGCCTTCAGTGCAGGCCGCAGTCCAAACAGCAAGACAGTTGATATCCTGAGCAAATGCGTCAGTACAACAGAAATGCCCTGTACCGAGGCCAACGATGGAACTCAGATTGCCGCCATGCGAAGTCTGCATGATGGCGGAGTTCAGGTCTGCCTGGTTGATGGCTCCTGCCGCTTTATCTCAGAAAATATCAGTCAGTCCATCTTACAGGCATTAGGTACACGTTCTGGTCGTGAAGTTATTGATAACTTTTAGACTGTGTGCAGTTTTTACTGTAGCGTCTCCAGGGCCATTTGGATCGAATATCATAGATCAGGAGACGTTTCGGTTAAATGTGATGCACTCTGGAATGGTTATTATGACACAGGCTGAATGCTGAAATGTTTCACAACCGGAGCCGGTTCAATTCACCGCACTCCGGTTGTGTTATTTCAACAGTGTGAGAAGCTGTCAGAGTGTGACGTCGCGATTGAATTCTTGTCACTCGTACACTGGTTCGGTGCAAATCAGAGAATTTGTCTGAAATCAGTTTTGTCAGCCGCTGTGAGCGCGTACCATATTAATAAACCAGATTAAGTAATATTATGATTTCGTATTTTAAAGGAAAGTCAATGAGTCGATCGTATCTCACTGGAATCGTACTGGGAGGCCTGTTGCTGGGGTCGCTAAGCGGAACCATTCAGGCTGAATCAAAAACAGAGCAGACCGCCACCGGTTATGTTTTTCAGGATACCAATCAGAACCGGAAGCGAGACCCCGGCGAGCAGGGTCTGGCCTGTGTGCGTGTTTCCAACGGCCGTGAAGTTGTCTGTACTGATCAATCTGGAAAATACGAACTGCCAGTCACTGATGATACCATTTTGTTTGTCATCAAACCTCAGGGTTGGCGGACGCCGCTCAGCAAAAATCTGACGCCCGAGTTTTACTACATTCATAAACCCGCTGGTTCTCCCCAGTCAAAATATCCGGGAGTCAAACCGACAGGTCCACTGCCGGCCTCGGTTGATTTTCCCCTGTATCCTCAAAAAGAACCGGAACAGTTTCGGGCCATCTTTTTTGGTGATCCCCAACCGCGAGACCAGAAGGAGATAGATTACATCGCCCACGATATCATTGAAGAACTGGTGGGCACCGATGCTTCGTTTGGTGTGACCCTGGGTGATATTCTGTTCGATGATCTGTCCCTGTTTGAATCGCAGGCCCGGGGGATCGCGTTACTGGGAATTCCCTGGTACAACGTGATCGGGAATCATGATATCAACTATGATGCCCCCAGCGATAAGCTGAGTGATGAAACATTTGAACGGGCCTTTGGTCCCGCTTATTATTCTTTCGACTACGGACAGGTGCACTTTATCGTGCTGGACGACATCGAATGGATCGTTCCTGAAGAAAACAAAAATACAAAGAAGGAAAAGAAGGGACATTATCAGGGCGGACTCGGGAAAGAGCAGATCGAGTTTGTGAAAAATGACCTGCAGCAGATTCCCGCAGACCAGCTGGTTGTTTTGATGATGCATATTCCACTCGTAGGTGTGGAAGATCGTCAGGACCTGTACCGTCTCATTGAAAAACGTCCGTTCTGCATGTCGATCTCCGGGCACACACATCATCATGAGCATCGTTTTATTACAAAAGAGGATGGCTGGCGCGGACCCAAACCACATCATCACATCATCAATGTCACAGTGAGTGGCAGCTGGTGGTCGGGTTCGCCGGATGAACGAGGCATCCCCCATACGATGATGGCGGACGGCGCGCCCAACGGGTATTCGATTATCTCGTTCGACGGAACCGAATACGATCTTGATTTTCGGGCCGCCGGTCGTGCAGCCAGTTATCAGATGAATATCCTGGCCCCCGAAGAAGTGACTGCTGATCAGACGTCTGAGATTGAAATCTTTGCCAATATCTTCAACGGTTCAGAACGTTCCAAAGTCGAAATGCAGGTAGGAGAGTCCGGCAGCTGGACGGTTATGGAAAAGATTGATGATATCGATCCCAGTTTTAATAAACTCTCTGAGACTGAAAATGCAGTGGAAGGTAAGAAATATCGTAATCTACCCAAAGCCAAAAAATCAACGCATCTCTGGCGGACGAAATTACCAGCCGGGCTGAAGCCGGGGACGCATCTGATTCGCATTCGTACTGTAGAAATGGATGGCGACAAACATCAGAGCGGACGCGTGATTCGTGTTCTGCCTGCGAAGCCCGCAGAAAAGACGGCTTCGACGCCTGGAACTGAAAAGTAACTAAGTGAGACTGTGTTAAAAACAGGGGAATGCGATCTGGTTTCGCATTCCCCTGTTTGCGTATCGGCGAGAGCGCATCACTTTAAATCCTGGCGTCTCTCCAACTTGGTTTACACGGTTCCCAATGGACCTGGAGTCGTTACAGTAGAACGGAGCACAGACTATAGACCCCTGGAAGTTTAACGCTGGGAAATGACGACCTTATTCACTTTCTTGTGACAGGCAATGCAGGTCATCGTTAAATGCAGGTAACTGAGTGATGCACCATCCAGGTTTTTCGCCTTGGCAAATTTGATGACTTCTTTTGCGGAAGAGCGGAACTCTTCACTCTGTCTGGCAAATATGGGACCTTCAATCACCTGCCATTCGGTCGCATTACTCATCTCGATCATCCGCTTGGCTCCTTTCTGCATCAGGTCGTAGTCTTCCACCATCAACCCTTCCAGAACCTGCTGCGAACTGGTGAGCTTTTCCCGCATAAACCGACTGAGTCGTTTTTCGCCCTCTGTTTCCTTCGAATCTTCTTCCTGATCACATTGATCCGGCGCGAAGGCATGTGCTACGCGAATTTCCTGAGAACTGATTCCTGCGAACATCAGTAATAATCCACCAAACAGGTAACAGAGAGATTTCGACATTGCTCGGGCCTTTTTTCTGTTGAAAGTGAAGGAAACATTATTAAAAGTACAAACGGATCCCTTAGTCCATTATTGTACCGGATACGCTCCCTTTTTATCAATGCCGATCCCAATGGCAGAAAGATTCGATGCCTGTGGAGTCTCATTTCCCGACGAAATTCTCAGTCTGGCAAATCGATTTCCAGCGGTAGCGAAGACAGCTTTTTATCCCGGGGGATGAAGTAGGGAATGGATTCTGCCATCAGCCGGTTCTGCAGACCTTCGAACATTTTGGTACGTGCTTCTTCAGCGGTGGCATTTCGCAGAATGAGAAACCGTGGATTCACCAGTGCCTGTGTTGACCAGAGTGTCCGTTTACTTGCCGTATCGACCCAGGATAGTTTGAAGGCGGCAGCGGTTGCCTGCAGCGTTTCTCCCGTGGGAGTCTGACCCAGGGGATTTCCCGAGCCCGGCCTGCCACGTTTGGTCATTTGCAGCTTATTTCCATCCTGTTCCTGGTATTCGATTTTTAATACCACCGGTTGATCAGGGGCAACTTTAAAAGTGTCTGACTCCAGACGCTGCTGCATGACTTCAGCCAGAACAGATTTGACTTCATCCTGATCCCCGAATTTGAGATTGCCTACAGAAACATCAATGCTGACCTCCTGACCGCCTCCTAAAATGGAATCGGACTGGCTCTGGTAGGCAGCCAGACTGTCAGCGATTTTTTGTTCTGGAATTTTAACCGGTACCAGTTTGGGTTTTCGATTGAGCAGAGCGCGGCCTTTGGCATCCCGCAAGGCGGTCGCCGTTTCGGCCAGCAGGTACCTGGGAGTCAGATAGATCTCGCTGCGAATGATGACATAAGGAACCGGTTTTAAGGTCCACAATACCTGCTGCAGTTTGCGGTCAATAAACCAGGCGCCATACAGCAGCCAGCCACGCCCGTCCGGGAACCAGACCATGTCTTCTCCGCTGTATCCGGGATCCCGTGTCGCTTCACTCAAGTTTCCGGTAACGTGATAACCCAATGCTGCCTGACCATTGGCCAGGTCAAGCGTCCAGAGGGTCGTACTGTCTGAACTCATCAACAGCAGTCCCAGTTCCTTGCCGTCGGCTGAGAAATTCATACCGTTATAGATGTAGTAAGGGTCCTTGCCATATTCAGAGCCCGTGGCACTCAGCAGTTGTTTGACATCAACTTCTCGCAGCAAGTCCAGTGTTCTCAGGTCATAGATATGAAGCTTATTGGAAGAGTCATAGGAGATCAGATAGTTTCCACCCGGGCTGATTCTAAAATACAAATCAGAAAATTCATTGTATTTGACTTCCCGTTCCTTGATCAGTTCTCCCGATGTGATGTTCCAGACTTTCAGCATTGTTTTAAAACCAGATGCTTCTTTGGAGAGCATTTTGGCGAACGCGAGGTCCGATCCGCAAATTTCATATTTGGAAAGAATCGAATCGACAGGTCCGACTTCCCAGTCTGCAAGCTTTTGCCCGGTCTCGACGCTCCAGCTTTCCATTTTGGGAGTTTTCGAATCGCGAATCACATAGCCGAACAGCAATGTTTTTCCATCAGTACTTAACTTGATTCGCTCTGATAAAATCCTCCAGCCTTTGTCCAGCGGAATCGAAAGCTGGCCGGTCTTTTTCTCGGTCGCCAGATTCCAGATTTCGACGTTAAAAAAATTGCGGTTTCTGTCACGAAATCCCATAAAGGGGCTGAATGAGTTGGGAATCAGCCTGTGAGAATCGATGTTTCTTAAATCAATCGAAAGTTCAGGTGTATCCGACCAGTCTGCCACGACCAGAGGTGGGTCGACGAGCGAACTCCAGAGTTGATTTGCCTGTGTCGGCGTGGATGCTGTTTTCTCCGGCTTTGAGCCAGACTTTTTCTGGGCGGCTGCGACTTCTTCTTTCTGCTTACCGGTAATCAGTTTGATACGGGCCAGTGTCGTTTTCATCTTTTCGACGATCGCCTCACGTTCACTGGCCTCGGTGGTTGTTTTCATTGTTTCAGAATAGGCAGACATCTGTTTGCGAAGCCGATTTAATTCTTCGGTGCGCGCTTGAGGATCTGCAGGAATCGGCGTCGTATCAACAGGCGCGTCCACAGTCGATGTCTGTTGTGAAGTCGCAGTGGCATTCGATGCGACCGTTTCTGCTGGCGCTTCCTCTCCCGCTGCTCCAGGCTGCTGTTCTGCCACTGCATCTGCTGGTTGATCCTGCTTGTCGTTGCCCGGAAATAATCCTTTCACGACGGTATAAGAAATAAAGAATGCGACGACAAACGCGCCCACTCCCGCGATAATTCCCACCAGGTTTGAGCCGCTCTCAGCAGATTTCTTTTTCTTCGAAGTGCGAGCGGAAGTTTTCTTTTTTCGGGTGGGACGCACAGGCGACTCGAAATCTTCCTCGTAAAAGTCCTCCAGCACATCATCGTTCCCGTCAGGCACGCGCATTTTGCTTCCGCAGGATTTGCATTTCAAAGTCTGACCAGCGCGTTCATCACGTACTTTATATTCCTGAAAACAGGATTCGCATTCGAAATTAATCATTCGTGGAGGCCCTTGCAGTTTCGATCAGTCAGAAATGAAAATGAGAATTATCTCAGCTTAAATCATCTCTCAATTAATATTGAATCGCAAGTAGAAAATACTGATTTCGATCGATTTCAGATGTATGGCGAATTTTGTATCCACGCGTGAGAATTAAGCATACAGACTGTGATTGTAACCAGCTCAGCATATAATCAATCTTGAGGAAAAATGATAACCCGTAAGCTTGCCCATGAGACTTAAGGACACTTTGATGAAACAAACAATCAAGTTGTTGACGGGGATGATGACAACGGCTGTTTTCAGCATGTTCTGTCTGGTGAATCTGGCAGATGCGGCTGAACGACCACCGGGAGATCGTCCCAACCTGATCGTGATCATGGTGGATGATATGGGGTATGCCGGCGTGAGCTGTTTTGGGAACCCTTATTTCAAAACACCCGAGATCGATCGCCTCGCTGCCGAAGGCATGAAGTTTACCGACTTTCATTCTTCGGGCACCGTCTGTTCTCCCACTCGGGCCGGCCTGCTGACAGGCCGCTATCAGCAGCGGGCTGGAATTGAAGCGGTCATCCATCCGGTCAGCGATCATCCCGAACATCAAAAAGGACTGCGTAAAAGTGAAAATACATTTGCCGAACTCTTAAAGCAGGCCGGGTACCGCACGGCGCTGATTGGAAAATGGCATCAGGGCTATCCCCATAATTCCGCGGAGTTTCATCCTGACAATCATGGCTTCGACACCTTCGTCGGTTATCACAGTGGCAATATCGATTTCATCAGCCATGTCGGAGATCACGTCAAACACGACTGGTGGCATGGACGCAAGGAGACGCAGGAAACAGGTTACTCCACTCATCTGATCAATCAGTACGCACTGCAGTTTATCAAAGAGAGCCGAAATCAACCGTTCTGCCTGTATCTGGCACATGAAGCCATTCATAATCCCGTGCAGGTTCCCGGCGATCCGGTCCGTCGCACGGAAGCAGCAGGCTGGAAACGCTGGAAGCCCGCCAGTGAAGCCGAACGCATCGAGAAATTTCGAGGCATGACACTTCCCGTAGATGCAGGGGTTGGACAGATCCGTGAGTTCCTGGTGAAGTCCGGCCTGGATAAAAATACGTTCATACTGTTCTTCTCGGACAATGGCCCGTCGCGCGACTTCCCCAGTGGCAGTCCAAAATGGCGCGG